>OBLU010000133.1_pt1 | contig 69082 bp, 53 predicted proteins | sample 1518681 | NCBI WGS metagenome assembly OBLU01 (sample SAMEA3539304, study PRJEB22396) | soil metagenome | biome: tundra; feature: field; material: soil | place: USA | collected 2010-05 | depth 0.15 m | reverse complement strand
AAGACGCTGCGGGCGCGGTGCTCTTCTTCTGCTCGCCACTCTCAGACTATGTCACCGGTGAAGTATTGATCTGCGGGGGAGGGTTTCACTTCTAACTGGCCCGCTAACAATTCCAATTCATTCGACTGCTGAGGGTCTGCCGGCTCGTAACGCGTACATTGCGCGAAGAGCTGGCGGCCTTCAGCCAATTTTTCAGGCTGTATTGAGCTTGCGTGGCCTGCGCGTTGTGATGGGATGCATCGTCCGACGCGCGATTGCCGCAACCTGGGCGGAATCCCAGGAAGCAGCTTCGCAAAACTTGTAAAAAGTAGACAACTCAATGGCTGTGATGCAAGTCTCTCGACGCGATGAATCATCATTTGCCGTCGGCACTCACGCCGGCGGCTCTTGTTTGAACGGAAGCCAAAGAGCAGCACGACGCTCTCGGAAAGCATCTCTTCAGAGGTGCTGCTGATTCAGAGAACTGCCCCGGCGGCTCCTCAAAAGGACCTGTCTCACGCTCAGGATTTGGTATTCACAACAAGGCAATTGCAAAGGTTACATCCAAAAAGTGCTGATAATCCAAACAGGACACTGCTTCTAGCTGGTCCCATTTCCCTTCTCATCAACGAAAGAGACAAGTAGCAGAGAATCATCAAACACATAGCCAGACAGTTCAGGGTCATCTTTTTCGACGAACGAATGAATCGTGACCCAACGGCTAAAGCTGGACTCCAGGTCTGTGTTGAACCAAGCCAGGCGAGCATTCTTCTCCGCCACGGGTCGACCTACAGGGTCAGATATCGGATAAGGCTGCATGTTCACCTCCAAGGAATTGTCTCGGGCAAGATCAATACAGAAAGAGGGATTTTTGGAGGTCTGGATCAATCCCGAGGAGTACATAAAAGCATTACTAAAGATTCCCGACTGTGACAGCCGTCACAGCCCTTTAACTTCGTGTTGTCGCATGACTTGGCAATGTGAAGTTTGCCATTCACTGATTTTCGTCCGACCAAATGGAACCGTGAAAAGCTTCACATCGCCGTGCGGCATCCGCGAATAGGCCTTCGCGACCGAATCAGTGCCCCGCCGAAGAATCGAAGGTGTCGAGAAAGCCGGCACTGCGGAGAATGCGGCGTACCTTCTTCGGTGAGACGGACAGGCATTCGGCAACCCGCGAGATTTTTCTGCCTTCGCGCAACCAGACTTTGGGGATCACAATTTCTGCGAATTCTTCTGTGACCTGCTGGAAGGTTTTTTCGCCGACCATGCCCTCGGACCATCCCCGGAGCGTGTCATTGATGCCGGAGGCCTGCATGATATGCGACTTGAGCGCGGCGAGGTCGTCGACGAGATGGTCGTTTTCGCCTGCTCCGATCAAGTCCGATGCTGCGGCCGCGCAACGCTTGGCCAGATCCCACTCCTGGAAAAACTCGTTGGCGGCGGTCATGCCGCAGGCGATGTATGCCGCGGCAAGCAGGCGGCGATTCTGGGTGTGCTTGGCGAGCGTCAAAGCTTCGTCGCTGAATTGCTTCGCATTGTTGGCGTGGAGCGCGGTATCGACGTCTTCACCAAGCTGCTCTTCAATGCGGGCGTTCTCAGTTGTAGTGAGCAAGACACGCGCGCGGGCCATGAGAATCTGATCGTTCTTCTCATGGCCAAGGCGATACGCCTCCAACGCTTCGAAGGCTGCGCGGTCGATATCTCCGCCATCGAGATGGAGATATCCGGAGTTGACAATGACTGCGCCGAGACCGCCGGAGTGGCCGTGGTGGGTATAAATCTCGCGCGCCCGTTGCAACTGAAGCATCGCCTCCTGACAGAGTTGCTGGTAACGGGCACGCAGGGCTGCCGGGCCATTGGGCGACGGTGCGGGCTTGCCAGCAGCCCTGGCCGAGTTTGGTTTGTGCGCCCGGGCGTCAATTCTCTTCTTGATCTGCAAGGCGAGAAGCCGCTTTACATAGGCGGCATTCACCAAGGTTCGGGCGAGATTGCGATGATTGGGATTTCCCGCGGAGTAGATCGCGATGGCGCGGTCGAAATGCTCGAGCGCCCTGGCGTATTCTCCGGCGCGGCGCACGATGCGACCGCGGGCTGACTCGATGTTCCCGAGGGCCAGGTAATGATCTGTATCTCTGAGGGCAGATTCGGCGTGGGAGAGTAGACGCAGAGCGTCTTTCTTCAAGCCTTTCTGGAACTGGAGCCAGGCCTCGTGAATTTGGATGACCGAGGTAAACATGGCATTGTCGCGCGATCTCTGTGAGAGCTCGCGCGAGCGCACGATTTCCTGGAGAGCCAATTCGTATTCACCCTTTTTCCGGTGCGCACGACCTTTCCAGAAATGCGCGAGCGTGACGAGGTGTTCGTCTGCAGCCCCGCTCTCTGCTTTCAGGACAAAATCGAGCGTCTCAATGGCCGTGTCGACCTCCTCGGCGCTGAGTGCCCGGAATGCCTCGACCATGCGCAGACGGAGGTAGTCGTCGAGAGGCAACTTGCGGCGGGACTCGACGGGAAATCTCTTGAGGATCGAGTCGAGCAGATGGTGGTCGCGGTAGCCGACGTCAATCCACTGGGAGATCAGGAGCAGTAACTCGGTGGCATGGGGATCGCTGGGAAGCAGTTTTGTCCAAGCCGCTTCGGCTCGATCGAGCATGGTTACGCCGTCGGAGACGTGGCGGAGTGCGTGCGCGCGATTGAGTTCATGGATGAATTTTGGTGAGATGGTCATCTTCGGTCGATTCTGAGCGGCAATCCAATTCGGTCGGAGGTGGAGCACCGGGATGCTGCGTCAATTGTGCCATAACAAGCGGGCCCAAGATCTGGAGCGAACTTTTTCCTTGCCTGACAAGGATGCTGCTCGATACAGGGGACGATTATTAACCCTCGCCGGCGTCCTTGTCCACCTGTCCGAATCGGACTAGTCACCCTTGTGCGGAAAGAGTAATTGAGGTTTACTCGCATCATATCGCGGGTATGGGTCAGGTCAAGCGACCCCTACTGAAGGAGATGAAAGACTGGATGCTGCCGATTGTTGCGGATGCCGAAGCGGGGTTCGGCGGAGTGCTGAACGCGTTTGAACTGATGAAAGGCATGATCGAGGCAGGAGCCTCGGCCGTCCACTTTGAAGATCAACTATCTTCTGCGAAGAAATGCGGGCACATGGGAGGGAAGGTGCTGGTGCCAACGCGAGAGGCTGTTCAAAAGCTGATCGCAGCGCGTCTTGCGGCGGACCTGCTCAACGTGCCCACGATCTTGATCGCGCGCACCGACGCAAATGGAGCACAACTCATTACCAGCGACTGCGATGTAACGGATGCGCCGTTTGTGACAGGGAAGCGGACGATCGAGGGATTTTGCGAGTTCCGCGGCGGAATCGACGCTGCCATTGCACGCGGCCTTGCTTACGCGCCCTACGCCGACATGCTGTGGTGCGAGACGTCAGAGCCGAACCTGAAGGAGGCGGAGCGGTTCGCGAACGCGATCCATTCCGAGCACCCCGGGAAACTTCTGGCCTACAATTGCTCCCCTTCTTTCCATTGGAAGGCGAAGTTGAACGAGTGGGAGATCTCGCAATTTCAGCGAGAACTGTCCGGGATGGGTTATCGCTTCCAATTTGTAACCCTGGCCGGATTTCATGCGCTGAATCTTTCTGCTTTCGAACTGGCTCATGAGTACGCGCAAGCAGGGATGTCGGCCTATTCTCAGCTGCAGCAGCGGGAATTCGAGTTGGCGGAGCGGCTCGGATACAGCGCAGTGAAGCACCAGAAATTTGTCGGGACCGGCTATTTCGATGACGTGGCAAACACGATCGCGGCGGGGCAGACGTCGATTTGCGCACTACCTGGCTCCACAGAAGAAGAGCAGTTTGAAGATGCACCAGACCAGGCCGCGTTCGATTCAGATTGCGCGATGCCGGTCTCGGGCGACTAGAAGAAAAGCTCTCGGCTCAGGAAACCACAAAGGCAAGCGAAAGGAAGACATCACAATGAGCGCAGTTGTACAGCTGGACGAGAAGGTCGTATCAAGGCCGAGCGTCGAAACCGAAATACTTACGCCGGAAGCGGTGGAATTTCTGCGGGCACTGGATCAGAGATTCGAATCACGCAGAATAGATTTGTTGTGCGAACGCAGGGAACGTCAGCGCCAGTACGACAAAGGCAAGATGCCAAGGTTTCCCGGAGAGACGTATCACATTCGCGAAGCAGAATGGACCGTTGCGCCGATCCCGCACGATTTGGTCGACCGGCGAGTTGAGATTACCGGTCCTGCGGAACGGAAGATGGTGATCAACGCGCTGAACTCCGGGGCGAAGGTCTTCATGGCGGATTTTGAAGACTCAAATGCGCCTAGCTGGAGCAATTGCCTGGAAGGTCAGCGCAACCTGCGCGATGCGAACTTGAGGACCATCGAATATCGCTCGCCGGAAGGCAAGTTATACCAGTTGGGAGCCAAGCCCGCGGTGCTGTTTGTGCGGCCTCGCGGATGGCATATGGTGGAGAAGCATTTCCAAATCGACGGCAATGCGATTTCGGCGTCGCTGTTCGATTTCGGTCTCTACTTCTTTCATAACTGGCACGCGCTGCTGGGACGAAATACAGCTCCTTATTTCTACTTGCCCAAGATGGAGAGCTACCGGGAGGCGCGGCTGTGGAATGACATCTTCGTGTTTGCGCAGGAATTCGTTGGTGTGCCGAAGGGAACGATCCGTGCAACGGTACTGATTGAGACGATTGCCGCGGCGTTTGAGATGGACGAGATTCTTTACGAGCTGCGGGACCACTCCGCCGGCCTGAACTGCGGGCGTTGGGATTACATATTCAGCTTCATCAAGAAATTCAGAAATCATTCGATGTACGTTTTGCCGGAGCGTGCGTGCATCACGATGGAGCAGCCGTTCCTTCGCTCCTATGTGGAACTGCTGATCCATACCTGCCACAGGCGGGGCATTCACGCGATGGGCGGCATGGCGGCGCAGATTCCGATCCGAGACAATCCTCGGGCGAACGAGGAAGCGATGGAGCGGGTTCGGCAAGACAAGCTGCGCGAAGTGCGCGCCGGGCACGACGGGACCTGGGTCGCGCATCCCGGCCTGGTTCCAGTGGCAATGGCCGTGTTCGATGAACACATGAAAGGCCCTAATCAGATTCAGCAGCCCACGAAGCATTCCACGAAGGTGACGGAGTGCGATCTTGTGGAGATTCCGCGAGGACAGCTCACCGAGGAAGGGTTTGTTCGCAATGTCGACGTCGCGCTGCAGTACATCGAGTCGTGGCTGCGCGGCAATGGTTGCGTTCCGATTTATAACCTGATGGAGGACGCGGCCACCGCAGAGATTTCGCGGGCGCAACTTTGGCAGTGGGTTCGCTACAACGCGCGGCTCAAGAACGGCCGGCACATTGATTGCCACAGATTGAGAAGCGTGCTGGCGGATGTGCTGCATCGAATGAAGGGTGAACTTGGCGCGGAACGGTTTGCCTCGTCGAAATTTGGACGGGCGGCCGAGTTGCTCATCTCATTCTGTACCGGTGAGTTTCAGGAGTTTCTGACGACAGCGGCTTACGCCGATTTCGACTGATTGATGTTCACGTTTGTCGCAGAGGAGCCGTACAGCGATGGATGCTGTACGGCTCCCTTTCGTGTCTGCATGCTCGCTCGGATGGCAAGCCACGAGATGCAGGTTTGCGCCTATCCTTAAAGGCCCTTTTTCATGCGAAACTCCCGCACCACGTCGGCGGGATCGCGGTGCTGTCCATCGATCGCCTCATTCATCGTCCGCATATCATCCGCGGTGATTTTTCCAGCGAGGACGTTGAGCGCGGTTTGAATCTGGGGCCAGCGCCGAAGTGACTCATCGCGGACCAGGGGTACGGCCTGGTAGGGCGGAAAATAATGCTTATCGTCCTGGAGACTGGTGAGCCCGAAGGCCTGGATGGGGCCGTCGGTGGAGTTAGCGGCGATCATATCGACCTGATGGGCGTTGAGGGCACGATAGAGCAGGCCGAGATCCATGACGCGTGGCGGGCCCGCGAATCTGAGGCCATAGGCCTGGCTCAGGCCAGGAAGACCGTCGGGGCGCTGTTCAAATTCATAGCCGACTCCAAGGCGCCATTGAGGCGTGTACTGTGCGGCCTGGCTGAGTGTGGCCAGGTGCAGGCGGCGCGCATCATCGCCGCGAATCACCATGGCGAATGTGTTTTCAAAACCGAGCGGTTGGCCGACGGTGACGCCGTAGCGAGAGGCATAGAGGCGGCGGACTGTTTCGAGAACGGATTGGGGGTTGCGATCAACGGGCTGCTTGAGGATGGCGGTGAGCGCGGTGCCGGTGTATTCCACGTAGGCGTCGATTCGCCCGGAGATCAATGCCTGCTGACAAATGTAACTGCCGGCGAGATAGAAGCGGCGCTCGACTTTGAGATGGGAATTGGCTCCGATTTCCTGGGCCAGCAGCTCGCCAAGCACTACCTGTTCAGTAAAGTTTTTTGCGCCAATCACGGGATGATCGGCCCGTGGAGGAGAGCACGCCGCAAGGAGAGGGCAAAGCGCGCTCGCGACGAAGAGCAACGTGCGGCGCATCATTGCGCGGGAACCGTGAACCAGCGTTCGAGCCATCCCAGCGCGGCGTCGGCGGCCAAGGCCAAGGCCGCGGCTGGAATCGCCCCGGCCAGAACGAGGCGGTTGTCGAGCGAGGCGACACCGCGGAAGATCAGTTCGCCCAGACCGCCGGCGCCGACAGCGGCGGCAATAGTGGCGATGCCGATGCAGGTTACGGTTGCGGTTCTAAGGCCGGCAAGAATGAAGGGCGTGGCGAGAGGGAGTTCAACCTTGAAGAGACGCTGCGAATCGGTGAGTCCCAGTGCCCGCGCGACTTCGATGATTGAGGCGTCGATGCCGCGGATTCCCGCATAAGTATTGCGCAGGATCGGCAAGAGGGCGTAGGCAGTGAGGGCGACAATTGCGATGCGCGCGGCGCGCTCACCCAGCCAGGGCAACGGCAAGAGAAAGCCGAACATGGCGAGGGAAGGAATGGTTTGCAGAACATTGGCAATGGCGATGACCGGCTTTGCCCATCGGGGCGATCGTGTAAGCCAGATGCCTGCGGGTACGGCAATTGCAGTGGCGAAGAGCATCGCGGCCCCGGAAAGCCAGAGGTGCTCGATGGTGAGCGTGGCGATTTCGCTGCCGTATTCCGTCAGGAAGGCGGAGTTCATGCCTGTTTCTCCGTCGATGCGTTTTGGGGGACGGTGCTTCGCTCGCCGCGATGAAATGCACGGATATAAGCCTGGATTTCAGGATGGTGCGAGGTGATGAATTCGTTTGGAGGAAGGGTTGCGAGCAGCTTGCCTTCGCTCAACAATACGATGCGATCAGCAAGAAAGAGGGCCTCATCGAGATCGTGAGTCACCAACAACACAGTCTTCTTCAGGCGATCGAGGAGGTCACGGAGCATGTCCTGCATTTCAGCGCGGGTGAGTGGATCGAGGGCGCCGAAGGGCTCGTCCATCAACAAAACATCCGGCTCGGCGGCCAATGCACGGGCCAATCCGACACGCTGGCGCTGCCCCCCGGATAGCTGGTGCGGAAAGCGATGCGCAAAGGTGGTGGGGTTGAGCCCAACTGCTTCGAGCAGCTCATGGCTGCGGTGCTCGCGTTGCTCGCGAGGCTGGCCCTGCGCTTCTAATACAAGGCCGGCGTTGCGCTCCACATTGAAGTGGGGAAACAGGCCCGTCTCCTGGATGACATAGCCGATGCTCTGCCGGAGGGCGATGAGATTGGCTGTCCTGACGCTCTTTCCATGGACGAGCACGTCGCCGCTGGTGGGCTCGACGAGGCGATTGACGGTGCGAAGGAGAGTAGTCTTTCCTGAGCCGCTGCGACCGAGGATGGCAGTCGTTGTTCCTTCTTCGACGGCGAGCGAGATGTTCTGGAGCAGCAAACGGCCTTGCGGAGTCGCAAAGGAGACGTCTCGGAATTCGATGGCTGCGCTCATCGCCCTCGGGTGCTGTGCTTTTTCAGTGTAATCGGAGATCGTTCAGACGAAAGACTGTCAGCGAAATTCACTGCGCTCACGGCGATCGCAAGCTTGCGGATCAGTTTTTCGCTCTTTCGATGGGATAGCCCTGCCATACATATTCGAGGGCCTCGGGCAGGGTTTGCAGTTTGGCAGCGTGGTCCACGTGGCCTGCGTTTCGAGCAAAAACAAACTGATAGTGGTAGTGCTTCGCAGCCAGGACCTTGGCCATTTGCTCGTTGGCGACGACCCAATCGTGCATGTTGTCGTGCATGGCATTCGGATTGAGCAGGTCCTTGTCGCCCACTTCCATCCATATACGCAGAGGCTTGGGCGGACTGTTGGGAATGAGGTGCTCATGGAACTCCCACGCGCCGTGCGGTGTCTGCGGGTTGTAGGGCCACTGCTGGTTCACATAGGTGCCTGAATACGTAAGAACGCGGCGGTATAGATCCGGGTGATACCAGGCCATGATGAGGGCGCACGAGCCGCCGGAACTGCCGCCCATGGTGGCCCTGCCGTCGGGATCCTTGGTCAGCTTCACGTGGTAAAGCGACTCCACGCGCGGGAGAACCTCAGTTTCTACGAATTCCGCATACTGGGGTGACATGGTGTCGTATTCCAGGCCTCGTTCGCTCCCCTGGGCATCGCCACTTCCATTGCCGATGGAGATGGCGACCATGACTGGAACCCGGTGCTCGGCGATGAGATTATCAAGAGCCGTGAACAAGGCTTGGTCGGGCCCGTCTGCTCCGACAATGAAGGGCGCCGCAGTCCCAGGGACGTATTGTTGAGGGACGTAGACCGTCACGTGACGAATATAAGGGGCCGGGTGACTGGTGGTGACCACGGGCTTGGCAGGATCTGCGGGATCGACGGTGACCCACGTATCGGCTTCGCGCGCGATGCCCGGATAGATTTTGCTGTCGGCCGAATTCATAGTGAACTCATACACCGTTCCGTGCGGCACGCCGTCGCGATCGAGCATCTCCGGGGCAGGGCTGTGCGTTGGCCCGATGATGAAGTTGCCGTCGGTGTTTGCGGGTGGATTGACACCGTCGGGCAATTCCTTCGCCGTGACGTAGCCAGAGGTGTTGGGAATGCGGGTTGGCGGCGTGGGGCGGATAGGCCTCGTGGATGCGGCCGGCACTGGGGGTGCCTGGGCGATGGCTGGACCAACGCCGAGGAGCGGGATGATCAGGGACGAAATGCTCAGAAAACGAAACACGGGGGGACTCCTCATACCCTGAGCGATGCTAATTCGGCAGGCTCGTGGGATTCTTGCATCGGGATGCCCAAATTGTATATTGGGGTGTACCCAGACTCGCTTGCTTCCCAGTGTCCAAAGGAAAAGGTCTTCATGCAGCGTCGCGACCTATTGAAATTGGCTGCTTATAGTGCAGGAGCGTTGGCGATCGACCGCCGCGCGGCAGCCCAGCCTGAACCGATCCACCACCCGATTCTCGATGCACATATTCATCTCTTTGACCCATTTCGCCCGGGTGGCGTTCCGTGGCCTGACAAGGGCGACGCGGTGCTCTACAAGGCCTCGACGCCCGAGCGTTATGTGGCGATGAGTGCGAAGTTCGGAGTCGTCGGCGCGATTGCAATCGAGGCCAGTTTTTTGGCAAGCGACAATCAATGGCTCCTGAACGTCGCGGCAAATCATCCGGTTATTGTGGGAGTTGTCGGGGACCTGGTTCCTGGATCACCGGACTACCTGGGTGATCTGGAACGCCTGCATGCCAACCCGCTGTTCCTGGGTTTTCGTTATGGGAATCTCTGGAATCGCGATCTCGCCGTGGATCTCAAGAAGCCGGGATTCATGGACGGACTGAGCGCGCTTGCCCAGGCAGGGCTGGTGTTTGAGAGCGCAAATCCTGATCCGTCCCTGATCCGTGCAATCCTCCAAGTTTCTGACCGATTCGACGGCTTGCGCATCGTTATTGATCATCTTCCCCATGCACCGATTCCAACTGAGGGGCCGGCACGAGGAGAATATGAGGCCAATCTGCGCCGGCTTGGTGAGAATCCTCATGTGTTTGTGAAGCTTTCGGAGATCCCCGTGGTGACGAATGGGAAACTGGTGAAGGATCCCGGCTATTATCAGGCCCCGCTGGACGCGATCTGGAATGTGTTTGGAGAGGACCGCATAATTTTCGGGAGCGATTGGCCGAACAGCGATCACGTGGCACCGTTCGCGGATACGATGTCGATCGTAAAAGGATATATTGCGCGGAAATCTTCTGGAGCGGCGGAGAAGTATTTCTGGAAGAACTCAATTGCCGCGTACAAGTGGCGTCCAAGGAAGCCCGACCAGCCTAGTGTTTGACCGCTCCTGGAGGGTGATAACGCAATGTCGACAAGCTGAACTCCTCAACGCGGCGGATTGCCGTGATCCCATCGCAGAAGGCCCTGGAGTTGAACAGGAGTTGATTGATTCGAATGCCCATTCAGCCTATTTCCGGAGAGAGTGCGGACCTGCTGCCCGCCTCGTCGCGAAGTGAACTGGATCGGGCAATCGCGCGGGCGCTGAAGCGACTGGCGCCTTATTTGATGCTGATGTATGTCGTCTCATTTCTCGACCGGGCAAACATCAGTTTCGCGAAGCAAGCAATGCATACTTCGGTTGGAATTTCCGAGAGCGCTTATGCTCTCGCTGCAGGCCTCTTCTTCGTCAGCTACGCGTTATGCGGATTCCCCAGCAACCTTGTCCTGCACAGAATCGGTGCAAAGGTGTGGCTCGCCTTTCTGATGGTGAGTTGGGGATTGGTGTCGATGGCAACGATGTTTGTGAAGGGCGGTACATCGTTCTACTTGTTGCGACTGCTCTTGGGTGTGACAGAAGCGGGATTCTTTCCGGGTGCGATTTTGTATCTGACGTATTGGTTCCCGAATCGCGTTCGAGGTCGCATGCTGGGCTTGTTTTATTTAGGAGTGCCGATTGCTTTGATTGTTGGCGGTCCGCTCTCGGGTCTGCTGCTTGAGATGCATCCATGGGGCGGATTGCAGAATTGGCAGTGGATGTTTCTGGTGGAAGGATTCATGGCGGTTGTCCTGGGAGCTTCATCATTCTGGTATCTGGATAACAAGCCGTCCAATGCCAAGTGGCTCCCACCCAGTGAGAGACAGGCGCTGACCGATGCCCTGGCAAACGAGGAGACTGACCGGCGGGCTATTGGTCCCGCGAAGCTTCTGCCCATGCTGCGCGATCTTCGAGTCTTGCGTTTCGTGCTGATCTATACCTTGATCCAGATGAGCACTTATGGCGCGATTTTCTATCTTCCGACGGAGATCTCTGCACTTATGCACAAGCCCGCAGGGCTGGAAGTGGGCCTGGTGTCAGCGATACCGTGGCTCTGCGCGCTGGCCGCGATTTACTTCTTGCCGCGCTTCGCAGATAAGTGGGGTATGCATCGCCAATTAGCTGCCTTGACGCTATTTGTTGCAGGCTGCGCCAGTTTTGCGTTTCCTACGGCAGGGCCGCGCCTGGGGTTAGTCACACTTTCGATTGCGGTTTCCGGCTTCATTGCGATGCAGCCACTTTTTTGGACGTTTCCTACGGGCTACCTGGCGGACCGCGCTGCGGCCGGAGGGATCGCGTTGATCGGAATGGGCAATATAGGCGGATTTTTAGCGCCGAATGTGAAGGTCTTGACCGACGAGTTTTTCCACTCCCAACGTGCGGGATTGTATCTGTTAGCGGGACTTACGGTGCTAAATGCAGGCTTGATAGCATTGACCAAACCTGGCCGCTCTCGCGTTGGCGTAGAGTGAATCGAGACGACCGACTTATCTAATCTTGAAGAAAAGGAAAACTCAATGGCTTCAACCAAGATTCGTCATGTGCGTGCTTACTATGTTCAAGGAGGCGGAGCCGACTATCACGATCAGGGTAACGATCATTGGATCGACGACCACGTCGCGACGCCGATGGCGAAGTATCCGGAGTACCGCGCCAGCCGACAATCTTTCGGGTTGAATGTGCTGGGCACCCTGGTTGTGGAGATCGAAGCAGAGAATGGCGTGACCGGCTTCGCGGTGACGACTGGCGGAGAGCCCGCAGCGTGGATTGTCGAACGGCATTTATCCCGGTTTCTTGTGGGAGCGGACGCTGCAGAGGTCGAGAAGATCTGGGAGCAGATGTTTCTGTCGACGCTCTTCTATGGGCGCAAGGGCCTGGCGTTGAATGCAATCAGCTGCGTGGACCTTGCGTTGTGGGACCTGCTGGGAAAGCTGCGACAAGAGCCTGTCTATCATCTTCTCGGGGGCGCGATTCGGGACGAACTGGTCTTTTATGCCACGGGCGCCCGTCCGGACATCGCAAAGCAATTGGGATTCATCGGCGGAAAACTGCCTCTGCATCATGGTCCTGCGGAAGGCGCCGAAGGGTTGGCGAAGAACCTTGAGCTGCTGGCCACGATGCGATCGCGGGTCGGCGAGGATTTCTGGCTCATGTATGACTGCTGGATGAGCCTCGATCTCGATTATGCGGTTCGACTGGCGCATGCCGCGGCCGATTACAAGTTGAAGTGGATTGAGGAAGCTCTTTTGCCGGATGATTACTGGGGCTACGCGGAGTTGAAGAAGAAAGTACCGCCCGGGATGCTGGTCACTACAGGCGAGCACGAAGCGGGAATCATGGGCTTTCGCATGCTGCTTGAGATGGAGTGCGCGGACATTCTTCAGCCCGACGTAGGCTGGTGCGGCGGAATCACGGAGCTGATGAAGGTATCGAAGCTGGCCGATTCGCGCGGGGTGCTGGTCGTTCCGCACGGGTCGAGCGTGTATAGCTATCACTTCTCCATCACACGCCACAATAGCCCGTTTGCAGAGTTCCTGATGATGGCGCCCAAGGCGGACAGAATCGTTCCGATGTTTACGCCGCTGCTGTTGGATGAACCTGTGCCTGAGAACGGCCGGCTGAAACTCTCAGACGCGCCGGGCTTTGGCGTTCGTCTGAATCCAGATTGCAAGCTCCGCTCGCTCACGCAAACTGATCGAGGCTGAATCCGAGTTGATAGTTCTCCCCGTGGGCGAGCAGGTCTTCCCAAGTTACTTCGCGGTGTTGATAGGCGGCCATGCGGCCGAGCATGCAGCTAAGTGCGGTTTCGACCCCGGCGGCGATTTGATTGTGAAACTGCCCGGATGTGATGCTGTCGATGAAGGTGCGCTCTTTGTCTCGATCAGCAAAGGCGAGATTGTCGCTGAATGCGCCGTTGGCTGCGAACTGTCCTGAACCAGGCGCTGTGCTTGTCGAGTCCTGCCAAGCCCATGGTTGCGCACCGGTAATCTGGACTGGTCCAGAGTAAGGAACCGTGGCGTACCCGACTGCTCCGAATAGCCGGAGGCCGGCATCGAAATAACCATAGTTACCAAATTGCGTCGATGAGAATGAAAAGTGCACGTCACCGGGATAAGTGAAGTCAACCTGGTAGTTATCCCAGATATCACCGAAATGGGTGAGAATGTTCCGGCCTCCGGACGCGGTTGCCTTCAGCGGATGAGCACCAAGCAGCCAGTTACATAAATCGACGATGTGAATATTCTGTTCAACCAGGATGTCTCCGGAAAGGGCACGATCCCAGAGCCAGTTACGGAGTCGATATTCATCGGGGGTGATGCCGGGGTGCGTTTTTTCAACGGATGCCGGCGCGTTGTAACTGCCCGACACGGCGGCGATTTTTCCCAGCGCACCGGCTTTGATCTTCTCTGCGATGGCGGCGATGGGGGGCGCATTGCGGCACTGGAAGCCTACGTCAACGCTTTGCGTGGCCTTTACGCGCTTTGCGATTTCGAGTGCTTGATTCGCCTGTTGAATGTCGATGCCGACCGGCTTTTCGCAATAGACGTGTTTACCCGAAGCCACAGCGGCCTCAAGATGCTGTACATGGAAGAAGGGCGGCGTGGAGATTTGAATCAGGTCAACGTCGGGCGAAGCGGCGAGCCGCTCGAACGCATGCGGGCCGCGGAAAAGAAGTTTGCTGTCGATGGGCGAGCGATTGAGGTCCGCATTGACTTTGTTAAAGTGGTCGTGACCTGCTGCGAGCTGATCGGGGAAGAGATCGGCAAGCGCTACGATTTGGGCCGATGTATTTTGAGCGAATGAAGTGGCGACGGAAGTACCGCGATTCCCGCAGCCAAGCAGACCGTGCCGAATAGCAGAGTTGGCCTGGTAGCCAAACGCGGTGTGTGCCTTGAGAAGAAGCATGGCTGAAGCGGCTTCCGATCCTGTCTGGAGAAACTGCCGACGGTTCATATTACCTCGCGTTTCTTTTGTTGCGCATGTGCGCGGCGATCAGGCAAGAACTTCGTGGAGAATTCTTTCAAGATACAGCTTCTCCTGGCGGACATCTTCAATTTGCTGAGGCCCCGAAGTCTCGCGCTCAATGGTGATAGCGCCCGTGTAGCCAATGCGGTGAAGCTTGGTGAACACCGCCTTGAAATCAACAAGCCCTTTTCCAATGAGTACTTCCTCGCCCAACTTGGTGGGGTCAGTGGGCCAGCGTCCGTCCTTTGCGTGAATGCTGCGCACGTGCGGCCCGAGGATGTCGACTGCATCGACCGGATTCGCTTTGCCGTAAAGGATAAGGTTTGCGGTGTCGAGTCCGACGGAAAGGTTGGGCATGGCAACATCGCGGATCATGCGCGACATGGTGGTCGGGGTTTCCTGGCCGGTCTCCATCAGGAAATATTGTCCGTTGCCGTGACAATGCTGCGCGACTGTGCGGATGGCTGCGACAGCGCCGGGGTAGAGCGGATCGGCGGGATCTTCCGGGATGAAGCCGCAATGTGTTTGCACCTGCGAGATGCCGATCGATTTGGCGAAATCAGAGACCTGGCGAAGGGCATCGATGCGAGCGGCGCGGGTTTTGGGAGGAACCAAACCAATTGTGGAGGGTCCTTGCAGGAAGTCCCACACCAGGGGAGGAGGTCCGACTACCTCGACGGTGGTGGCGGTCACTTCGCATTGTGCGAGCAGATCTCGAAGCTGCGTGGAGACTGCGGGCGTGAAGCCGTTGATGTATCCATCAAGGGAGAGAAAGCAGTTTGTGAATCCAAGATCATGAACGCGGCGAATTGTGACCTCGGGAGCACCGAAGGGACTGACGAGCAGGCCCAGGGCCATCGGCTTAAGCGATTTTTCTTCAGCAAAAGATGTAGAAGGTTGAAGCCCATTGGCGAGGATGGCGGCGGATGCAACGCCGAGAAATTTACGCCGGTTCATGACTTTCCTTTCGTCCGCGCGGTTCGCTCGAAACATTGTGAGCCAACTGCCCGGTCTTGTTTAAGAGGCGGAGCAGAATTCAATGAGTCATTGGTAAGTAGTTTATAGAGCGAAGCCGCGTTCTGCCAGAACTCCCAATATTCTTTCGCAGATCGCCTGTGGCCCTTCCACTTTACTGATAAACGAATCGGCAAAGTGGGCATCCTGCGGAATCTCGTTGACGCCAGACAAGAGCACAACCGGCAACTCAGGGCGGGTCTGTTTGATCTTTTGCGCCAACTCGGTTCCGGTGCCTCCCGGCATCAACTGATCAGAAAGGACCAGATCGACATGAGCGGAATTCAGCATTTCAATTGCCATACCCGCGGAATTCGCGGTCATCACCTGAAAGCCATGCCTCTGCAAGACAAGCTTCCTCAAGGTGAGAGGAGTTTCCTCATCGTCAACGCAGAGAATCACTATTTCATTCTGAACCAAGGCTGCCCCTCGTTGTGGGGTCATTGTCCCCAACTCCTGCGAGTATCATCGCCGTTTCAGCTTCACCGGGATGTTCTACCCGCGGAATCGTTACCTTGAAGCATGTGATGTTACCGCCATTGAATGGAATGCTTCGGAAATGAATCGAGCCCTCATATTTTTGAATGATTCCCTTACTGATCCATAACCCCAGCCCCGTTCCCTTGGCGGCCTTGGTGCTGAAAAATGGCTCGAACACGCGCTTGGCATGTTCCGGACGGACGCCAAGGCCTGTATCGCAAATTGAAACGCTGACTTCAGCATGCTGGCCTTTTCGATCGGGATTCTCCGAGACGCCCACGCGAAGTGTTCCGCCGTCGGGCATTGCCTGAATTGCGTTCCCGATCAGATTGAGAAATACCTGCTTCAACTCCACAGGAAAGCCGCGAACCATTCCTTTGGATCTGTATTTCTTGACGATCTTGATTCCGTTTACCTGTAAACGGCGCGCCTGCAACTCAAGCAGGTCATCGAGTAACTCGACAATCGAAACACTTACGGGGTGTTGCGACTCCCGATAGAAACCAAGCGTCTGCTTGGTGATGTGACAGGCCCTCATTAGCTCTTCTTCGCCAAGCCGGGCAAAATATCGCGCCTCTTCATCGAGGGAAGGATGGTTTCGAAGAAGGAAAAATGTATTGGTAATGGCTTCCAACGGGTTGTTGATTTCATGCGCAATAATACCTGCGACGCGGCCCATGGCCGCCAGTCTCTCGGTTCGACGCAACGCTTCCTCGGCATGCAATTGTGCGGTAATATCGCGGTTGATCTCCAGGATGGAGTCTGCCTGCATCTTGAATGCCTGGCGACTGGCCACGGTGATATCCCGGCCATCCCGCGTATGTTGCACAAGGTTTCCGTCCCATCTGCCGAAGTTGAGCAGGGTGGAATCGATGGCTGATTTTTCCATCGGAAACTCGGTCTTCAAAATTTGGTGTACGGGCTTGCCAATCACCTCGCTGCGATTCCACCCATACAAAGCCTCAGCCCCCGCATTCCAATACTGAAGGACCCCTGCACTGTCCGTCACGAGGATCGCTTCGGAGGCCAACTCCAGTAGATCTGCGCGCTCTCGCAGCAGGTCTTCCATGCTTTTTCGAGTCGTCACATCAAAAAAGGAGCCAACCGCTCCGCGGACGTGTCCTTCTCCATCGAAGAGTGGGCTTGCGGCGCCAAGAATCTGGATGACCTTTCCGTCTTTTCGGCGAATCTCCCATTCCGCAGTGGGCACGGATGCCCCTGTAGTAACGGCTCGCTGAACCGGCAGCTCTTCGGGTGCAAGGACTCGGCCGTCCTGATACATGTCGTAGAGCGCGGCGGCTTCAGAAGCTGTGCTCTTCGATATATTTTCCTCTGGGATAACGCCAAGCAACTCAGACAGGGCCTGATTTGCGGTCATGAAGTTGCAGGCAGGGTCATGTGCGACAGCTACGCCGACGGGGAGGACCTGCATGATGGTTTCGAGTTCCGCGACCCGCTGCTCGAGTTGAGCATTCAGATTTCGGATTCTTTCCTCGGCTGCTATCTGGTCACTTATGTCGGTGCTTGTCCCGAACCATCGGGCGACCGAGCCCTGCGAATCCCGAATGGGCACTGCGCGCGACAGGAACCAGCGATATTGGCCGTCTTTACCGAGCATTGGTGAAGTGTCTTCCCATGGTTCCCCCGTTTTCCAGGAGTGGTCGATGCTCTGCATGACACGGTCCACGTGTTCGGGATGATGGATTTGTCTCCAGCCCAACTCCTGCGATTCTTCGAGCGATAGTCCCGTGTAGTCGTACCAGCGGTGGTTGTACCAAAATACTTTTCCCGAAGAATCAGCCATCCAGGCAAGCTGGGGAATCGAGTTAGCCAGGGTTCGAAACTGGCTCTCACTTTCCTGCAATTGGCGAGTGCGTTCATCGACTCGCTGCTCGAGCTCCCGGTTGAGGGCTTCCAGTTCCCGTGTTTTCCGATGTAGTTCGGCAAAGACGCGCACCTTGGCGCGCAAGACTTCAGGAACGACCGGCACGGAGATGTAGTCGACAGCGCCGCTCTGGTATCCCTTGATCCGGTCGAGATCGGTGAGATGGACGGCAGAAATGAAGATAATCGCAGTTTTCTGAAACCGCGGATGCTGTCGCATCAAGTCAGCCATTTCAAAGCCATCGATCTCAGGCATGCTGACATCAAGCAGCACAACGGCGACATCGTGCTTAAGGAGTTGCGCCAGGGCGGCTCTTCCTGATCTGGCTTTGATCAGATTTTCGCCCAAATCGGCCAGTATCGCCTCATAGCTGAGAAGCTTTGCGGGCTGATCGTCAACCATCAAGATGTTGGCTCTCTCGCTGACGCTCATGTCTTTTCCTCTGGTCGATTCCGTGAAGATTGCACCGGCAGAATCCGGTTAGAGTACGGCGTCGACATCTACCGGTGCAACCACATTCGCAGCGCAGATAGAAGCTGTTCCGTATTGACCGGTTTTGCCAGATACTCGGAGGCGCCGGCCTCCAGGCATTTCTCTCGATCTCCTTTCATAGCCTTGGCAGTAAGGGCGATGATGGGCAGTCGCCGGAACGCTGAATTCTGGCGAATGACCTGCATGGTTTCGTAGCCATCCATCTCCGGCATCATGATATCCATTAAAACGATTCCGAGATCAGGCGTCGACTCGATGGTTTCGATTGCCTCGCGGCCGGTACCCGCTGTCAGCACGGTCATGCCGCGACGCTCGAGAACGCTGCTAAGCGCGAAGATGTTGCGCACATCGTCGTCCACGATCAGCACTTTTTTGCCCACGAGGGCTTCGTCGGAGCGGTGCAGCCGGTCCAACATGTTTTGCTTGTCGCGGGGCAGGTCGGCCACAACGCGGTGCAGGAACAGGGCGGTTTCATCGAGCAGGCGCTCGGGTGATTCTACGTCTTTAACGATGACACTGCGCGCCAGCACGCGGAGCCTCGCGTCTTCCTCCGGGGAAAGGTCCTTTCCGGTGAAGACTACGACCGGTAATTCGCTAAGAGATGGAAAGTCGCGAAGGCGTTCCATCACTTCGAATCCACTCATGTCGGGCAGGCGCAGGTCGAGAACCAGGCAATCGTAGGGATCCTTCTGAACCGTCTCAAGCGCCTGAGCTCCGGTGGAGACGACGGACACATCAATATCGTCATAGCCCAGCAAAGCCTGGATGCTCAGTTGCTGCGCAGGTTCATCTTCAACGACAAGCAGGCGCTTGCGTCGAGGGCTGGTAAATTCCTTGATGCGGGTGATTGCGGCTTCGAGTCCTTCAGTGCTTGTCGGTTTCGTAACAAACGAAAAAGCTCCGCGAGAAAGGCCGTGATGCTGGTCTTCGTCGAGGGTTAACATTTGCACAGGAATATGCCGCGTGGTTGCGTCCTGCTTCAAATGGTTCAGCACGGTCCAACCCAACATGTCCGGAAGGAATACATCGAGCGAGACGGCCGTGGGATGGAACTCTCGCGCCAGCGCCAATGCATCTGCGCCGCCCGTCGCCACGAGGACTTTAAAGTCTTTGTCGCGCGAAAGGTCACAGAGGATGCGCGCATAATGCAAGTCATCCTCAACGATGAGCAGAATACTATCATCGGGCTCGATAGCGTGCCGGTCGTCCTCGATCTGCTCAGAATGGAACTCGACCACACTGGTTGTTGAGATGGGCAGCGCAGATGGGGAGCCGTGATAAGGCTCGTTCCTCACCGCGATGCTGGGAACTGAGGGGCCGACATAGGTTTGAGGCAGATAAAGGGTGAATATACTGCCCTTGCCGGGAGTGCTCGTGAGTTGAATCTCTCCCCCGAGCAGGCTCGCCAGCTCACGGCTGATTGCGAGGCCCAACCCGGTGCCACCATATTTCCGGCTGGTCCCCGCATCTGCCTGCTGGAAGGCTTCGAAGATGATTCTCTGCTTATCGAATGGGATACCGATTCCCGTATCCGAAACTTCAAAGGCAACGACCGATCCGCTGGCGCTGAGAATCGGATGGTTCTGTGTCCAACCCGATGTGGCCAACGATACCGAGAGCCGCACCTTTCCTTGTTCTGTGAACTTGAAAGCATTGGACAACAGGTTTTTGAGTACCTGCTGCAAACGTTTGGAATCTGTGACCAAGCTGCGAGCCAGGCGGCTGTCGGAGTGGATTTCAAAAGCCAGCCTGCGATTGTCTGCCTCATGCCGGAAGGGACGCGCGACCATTTCAATCAAGCTGTTGAAGAGCACTTCCTCAGCTTCTACGGAGACGGTGCCGGACTCAATCTTCGAGAGATCGAGAATGTCGCTGATGAGGTTCAGCAAATCAGTGCCTGCGCCGTGAATGGTGCGCGCAAATTCGACCTGCTTGCCGCTGAGGTTGCCGTCTGGATTTTCGGCAAGCTGCTGACCGAGAACCAGAATGCTGTTGAGAGGCGTGCGCAACTCGTGCGACATGTTGGCCAGAAACTCTGACTTGTACTTGGATGTAAGGGCCAGTTCCTTGGCCTTTTCTTCGAGGGCGCCGCGAGCTTGCTCAATCTCCTGATTCTTGCGTTCGACCTCCGCGTTTTGTTCGGCGAGCTGCTGGGCCTTTTGGGCTAACTGCTCATTGGTCTGTTGTAACTCCTTTTGCTGGGTCTGAAGCTCAATGGCTAGCTGTTGCGACTGCTTCAACAGCCCCTCGGTCTGCATGGTCGCCTCAATGCTATTGAGGACGATACCGATGCTCGACGTAAGCTGCTCGAGGAAAGCCAAATGAGATGCGGTGAATGTGCTCAAGCTGCATAGTTCGATCACCGCTTTGACGCGATCTTCAAACAGGACAGGCAGGACGATGACATTGCGAGGCGTGGCTTCAAATAAGCCGGATCGGATCGGCGCAGTGTGGCTTGGAAGGTCGGAAATGAGCATTCGGCGCTTCTCGGCCGCGCACTGGCCGATAAGGCCTTCCCCGATCCCGATCCTTTCCAAGTGGCCATCTTCGGTGGTTGCGTATGCCGAGAGGAGAACCATGCTGGTCGACTCCTCTGATTCCATTTGGTAAAGGACGCCCTGCTGTGCATTGACCAATGGGGCAAGCTCAGAGAGCAGCATTCTGCCGACCGTAGTGAGTTCGCGCTGGCCTTGCAGCATGCCCGTAAACCTTGCGAGGTTTGTCTTCAGCCAATCCTGCTCAGTGTTACGGTCAGTTGTAAGCCTGAGGTTATCGATCATCGTGTTGATGTTGTCTTTCAGATCGGCTACCTCACCACTGGCTTCAACCTGAATGGAACGTGTCAAGTCGCCCTTGGTTACTGCTGTCGCTACTTCGGCGATGGCTCGCACCTGATTGGTCAAGTTGTCGGCCAGGAGGTTCACGTTTCCGGTCAAGTCTTTCCAAGTTCCGGATGCGCCGGGGACGTTTGCCTGGCCGCCAAGACGGCCTTCCACGCCCACTTCGCGCGCAACGGTTGTGACCTGATCAGCAAAGGTGGCCAGTGTATTGGTCATGTTATTGATGGTTTCGGCCAGGGCTGCTACTTCGCCCTTTGCGTTGACGGTAAGTTTCTTAGTCAGCTCGCCGTTTGCGACCGCTGTGACCACCTTGACGATTCCGCGCACCTGTTCGGTGAGGTTGGCGGCCATCACGTTGACGTTGTCAGTCAAGTCTTTCCATGTTCCGGCGACACCGGGAACCTGCGCCTGACCTCCGAGCTTTCCTTCGGTGCCCACTTCGCGGGCGACGCGTGTAACCTCGGCGGCAAATGCGTTGAGCTGGTCGACCATGGTATTGATGGTGTTCTTCAGCTCGAGAATCTCACCCTTGACGTCAACTGTGATTTTGCGCGAGAGATCACCGCGAGCTACGGCCGTCGTAACTTCGGCGATATTACGAACCTGCGCGGTAAGGTTTCCGGCCATGGCGTTGACTGAGTCGGTGAGGTCCTTCCATGTGCCGGCGACTCCAGGTACATTGGCCTGGCCGCCGAGACGGCCTTCGCTGCCAACCTCGCGCGCTACGCGGGTTACTTCAGCAGCGAACGAGCGGAGCTGCTCGACCATCGTGTTGAGTGTTTCCTTGAGCTGCAGGATTTCACCACGCACGTCGACCGTGATCTTCTTCGAGAGGTCGCCATTTGCAATGGCGGTAGCAACTTCAGCAATGTTACGCACCTGACCGGTGAGGTTGCTGGCCATGAAGTTCACGTTGTCGGTGAGATCTTTCCATGTTCCGGCGACACCGGGGACCTGTGCCTGGCCGCCAAGCTTGCCGTCGGTGCCGACTTCGCGAGCCACGCGAGTGACTTCGCCGGCGAAGGCATTCAGCTGGTCGACCATGGTGTTGATGGTGTTCTTGAGCTCAAGGATTTCGCCTTTGACGTCGACTGTGATCTTGCGCGATAAGTCGCCGCGCGCGACGGCCGTAGTTACTTCTGCAATGTTTCTGACCTGGCCGGTGAGGTTGCCTGCCATTGAGTTGACGGAGTCGGTCAAGTCCTTCCATGTTCCGGCGACACCGGGAACGTTTGCCTGTCCACCGAGTCGTCCTTCGGTGCCCACCTCGCGAGCCACGCGGGTGACTTCACCGGCGAAGGCGTTGAGCTGATCGACGGTGGTGTTGATGGTTTCTTTGAGGAGAAGAATCTCTCCGCTCACGTTGACGGTGATTTTCTTTGACAAATCTCCGCTGGCGATGGCGGTAGAAACTTCGGCGATGTTTCTTACCTGTCCGGTGAGGTTACTCGCCATGGAATTCACAGAGTCTGTGAGATCTTTCCATGTACCGGCGACACCGGGCACCTGTGCCTGGCCGCCGAGCTTGCCGTCTGTACCCACTTCGCGAGCTACACGCGTGACTTCGGATGCGAAGGCTCGGAGTTGATCGACCATGGTGTTGATGGTGTCTTTAAGCTCGAGGATTTCGCCCCTGACGTCGACGGTGATCTTGCGCGAGAGATCGCCACGCGCAACGGCTGTGGCAACTTCGGCGATGTTGCGGACCTGTGCGGTGAGGTTGCCGGCCATGAAGTTGACGGAGTCGGTGAGATCCTTCCATGTGCCGGCGACTCCGGATACCTGCGCCTGGCCGCCCAACTTGCCTTCGGTGCCAACCTCACGTGCAACGCGAGTTACTTCCCCGGCGAATGCATTCAACTGATCGACCATCGTGTTGATGGTGTTTTTGAGTTCGAGGATCTCGCCTTTCACATCGACGGTGATTTTGCGAGACAAGTCGCCGCGCGCGACGGCGGTTGTAACTTCGGCAATGTTCCGGACCTGACCGGTCAGGTTGCCGGCCATGGAGTTGACCGAGTCGGTGAGGTCTTTCCATGTTCCGGCGACACCGGGCACATTGGCTTGTCCGCCAAGCCTGCCTTCGGTGCCCACTTCGCGGGCCACGCGCGTCACTTCGCCGGCGAAGCGGTTGAGCTGATCAACCATTGTGTTGAGGGTTTCTTTGAGTTGCAGGATTTCGCCGCGAACATCGACCGTGATTTTGCGAGAAAGGTCGCCATTGGCGATGGCGGTTGCGACCTCAGCGATATTTCTCACCTGGCCAGTGAGGTTGCTGGCCATGAAGTTGACGTTGTCCGTGAGATCCTTCCACGTTCCGCCGACGCCCGGCACTTGCGCCTGGCCGCCGAGCTTGCCTTCCGTTCCAACTTCGCGCGCGACGCGTGTGACCTCGCCTGCGAATGCATTGAGTTGGTCGACCATCGTGTTGATGGTGTCTTTGAGCTCGAGGATTTCGCCCTTCACGTCAACGGTAATTTTTCTGGAAAGGTCGCCTCGGGCTACGGCTGTTGTGACCTCTGCAATGTTTCTGACTTGAGCCGTCAGGTTGCCAGCCATGGCGTTGACTGAGTCGGTAAGGTCTTTCCAGGTACCAGCGACTCCGGGGACGACAGCCTGGCCGCCGAGTTTTCCATCGGTGCCGACTTCGCGGGCCACGCGCGTCACTTCCGAAGCAAATGAGCGGAGCTGATCGACCATCGTGTTGATGGCTTCTTTGAGTTGGAGAATTTCGCCGCGGACGTCGACCGTAATCTTTCGGGAGAGATCGCCGCTGGCGACGGCGGTTGCCACCTCAGCGATGTTGCGGACCTGACCGGTGAGGTTGCTTGCCATGGAATTCACGGAGTCGGTCAGATCTTTCCATGTCCCGGCAACTCCCGGGACCTGCGCCTGGCCGCCCAGCTTGCCGTCGGTGCCGACTTCGCGGGCCACGCGCGTGACCTCGGCGGTGAACACGCCGAGTTGTTGAATCATCGTGTTGACGATGTTGGCGGAGCGCAGAAATTCGCCTTCGAGGGGCCTTCCGTCGACATCGAGGCGCACGGTCTGGGTGAGGTTGCCCTGCGCGACCGCAGCGATAGCGCGGGTGACCTCGGTGGTCGGCCGCAACAGGTCTTCTACGAGGGTATTGACCGAGACTTCCATCTCGCCCCATGCGCCCCGGAGCTGCTGGAAGCGAGTCCGTTCCCGGGTCTTGCCCTCTTTGCCAACGGCCAGACCGACGCGTTTTAGTTCTCGTGCCATCTGTTCGTTGGCCGCGATGATGTCGTTAAACGTGTCGGCGATCTTGCCTTCGAGGCCCGTCCAGGCGACAGGCAGGCGGACGGAGAAATCACCGTCACGCATGGTCTGCAATCCGGCGAGGATGAGGCCCAAGTCCACTGAGGTGGGAGGGGATGTGGCCAGATGTCCGTTTCCACTGTTCACGCCATTAGAGGCGGCGTCCGCAGTCGTCGAGTCAACGACAGGCGCTTCTCGGGCCCTCTTCATACTTGATCTCCTGAGCGCAGTAACCGATTGACTTCCCAGAGCTTGGAGGGGGAAGCGACGCAGGGGATCCGGGGAGTTTCACGGTGCGTCTCACCAGCAGCTTTTGGGTTGCCACAAAGGTAATAATTGACCAATAGATGCAGGTGCGAGGAAAGTGGTTGCCTCGACAGGAGCATGGCAGATGCCGGACGAAACACCAGTGACTTGAGGTTGGCGCGTAAGTTAATTTCTTGCAGTTGCTTGGCCGTCTAAATCCCTGCTGTTTGAAAGACTTCGCTGCTGCGCAAGGTAAGATTGAAAGAGTGGTGGAACCTTGCTGAGTGACAAGAGCATCCACCGGGAGAGAACTCAAATGGCACTGATGAAGACATCGAATCCGGCACTGAGCGAGAGCACGTTCCGCGATCTATCGGGACCACGCTATGGGGGGCTGGTCGATGAGGCCAGCCGCATGACGTTGGGCGGCACCGTGAACAAAACCGGCATTCTGCTGGTTTGCGCTATGGCGACCGCAGCCTGGACATGGCACCTGTTCCTGCAATCACGCGATGCCTCAGCCGTAGCGCCCTTGATGCTTGGCGGACTGGTGGGCGGATTTATTTGCGCGATGGTCACCGTCTTCAAAAAGGAATGGTCTCCCATCACGGCGCCGATCTACGCACTGCTGGAAGGTCTGGTGCTGGGAGGATTGTCGGCGGTTGTCGACCTGCGGTATCCGGGCATTGCGATGCAGGCAGTGGCCCTGACATTTGGAACGCTCTTCGTGCTGCTGCTCGCATACCGTTCGGGAATGATCAAGGTGACGCAGAAGTTTCGCCTAGGCATTATCGCGGCGACGGGCGGGATCATGGTGTTCTACCTGCTTGAGATGGCGCTGGGATTCTTTGGCATCCATTTCATCGCGGTCAACGGCTCGGGGCCCATCGGGATCGGATTCAGTTTGCTGGTGGTGGGCATTGCGGCGCTGAACCTGGTGCTCGATTTCGATTTCATCGAGCAGGGCGTGCAGTATGGTGCTCCCAAATACATGGAGTGGTACGGCGCCTTCGGCATCATGGTGACGCTGGTCTGGCTCTATCTTGAGATTCTGCGGCTGCTCTCGAAGATGCGCAGCAGAAACTGAAGGCGCGCGCCTTTTGAAGTATGCGGATTTAGATTTGCGGTTTCCCACCCTTGAATCACAAAACGATTCAAGGGTGGGGCACCCTGGTTTGGCGGCGCCCGATGAGCCTTACGGCTTGGTGTTGGCGAGCAGGGCATTCACTTTAGCGATGACCTGGAAGGCGTCGGCGACGTAGACGACGTCGGCTTTGCCTCGGGTCCAGCCGCAGTTGGGGTCCAGACTGATAGCGCGCCGTTCGCCGATGAATCGCCAGCCCACTACGTGCGGCTCCTCGCCATGACAGCAGGTGGAAAGGCCCATTGGGTGGCGCGGCGTGGCGCCGGTCTGGCCGATCTGGTTCATGTGGGTAAGGAAGGGAAGCACCGGCTGATTCTCGGTGCCTTGATCGACAAGGGACTTGCTGCTGCCGAGCGATGCGCCTGTGGCGCGCAAAAAACCAAGGATCAACTCGCCGGCCTCGCTGGGATGGACTTGGCCGTCAGGTTGTTTTTTCGTCCAACCTGCACCAGCGACAAACAACATGCGGGCGTCGGGACGGATGGTTTGGGCGTCGAGTGCAGGGGCGCGCACGCCGGTGACGGTTGTACGGAGAAGCGGCAATTCGACCGGGAGCCGCTCTAATTCAACGGGACCGGGTGTTCCCGAGAATGCGGCGTGAGTGCCTGCGTCGAGAAGCAGGAACCAAGGGCGCGTATTGCGGCTGATGACCGCTTCGATCCGCTGACGGTAAAACCAGCGGGTGGCCTCAATCGAGTCGGAGGTGTCGTTTTTGGCGCACGCAAGAGCGGTGATGTGCGTGTCGATGTGGCCGCCGAGACGATACGCGACGCCTGCAGCGACGCGAACAATGCGTGAACTGGAGGGGGCAAGAACAATTGTGGCCTGTGCGGCGCGGCAGAGGGCTTCGCATGCGGCCGCATCGGTGGCATAACGGGGCTGCGTAAAGGCTTCGCCGGAAACAACCAGAAGGCGGGCTCCGGCTGTTGCGAGGACGGACGATGCCGCGGGTGGGTCGGCGGCGACCATGCCGATTGTGAGCGACGCGGCCAGGCGGGAGGCCAGATCTTTTCCGGCGGTGACAGCCTCAAGGGAACCGCGAGTAAGGGCGAAGCCGGTTTCGTCCACATGGGTTAGTACGAGAATCGATTCCATCTTTACTCCGCTCCCATCCACTCGACGAGTTCGCGCGCGATCTCGTCTGCCGTGCTGTCTTTGACTACGCGGGTTGTGCGCTGCTGTTTGGGAAGGTTCACGGAGGAGTAGTGCAACCCATTGGCAGCGAGCGCCGCGGGCCTGGCTTTTTGCAGGGCAGGCATGATGCTGCGCATGTTGGCCATGCCGATCTGCGGATTGTTGCGCGGCTCGGAAAGATTGCCGGTGGCCCAGCCCAGAACAGCCGGCGCGCCCGCGCAGATCGCGACCTGATGTTTGCCACCTTCGACGCGCTCCAACACTTCAAATGAGCCGTCGTCGCGAAGCTCGATCTGGTCTACCCCCTGAAACTGGTCGGTAATTCCGAGGATTTCGCCGATCAGTTGCAGGGTGATTCCGGCTCCGCGGGTTGCGGATTCCCAGCCGCCAAAAAGCAGGAGCTTCGATTTATCAAGCCCGGGTATGGCGTTGATGGCATCGGCAAGCACTGCAGCAGTGGAGTGGGCGTCGGGAAATCCGCCGATGGGACCGTCGATGGGGACCAGCTCGAAGGGGACTTTTTGCGCTACGGTCATCATGACCTGCTGCAGCTTGGCTTTGGGGCCGAGTGAAACGAGCCAGAGTTTGCTGCCGGGATTTTTTGCGGCCAGATTGGCAGCTTCATAGAGGGCGCTGGCAGCCCATGGGTCGAGGACCGCGGGGAGGACCATCTCATTTTTGAGGCCGGGACCGGCAGGTCCGGTAACCGGCTCCAGAGTCTGCAGCGGGTCAGGCGCGATACCGGCACAAACGACTATTTGTAAGATACTTGCCATGAAATCTTCCTCTAGTGGATGAAGTTCTTCAAACCTTAGTTCTCGGCGGAATGGAGGCCGCCTGCTCCGGCATGGAATTGAATGTTGCTTCGGTTTCCGTCGAGTGAATGTGAGCAGTTCCACAGGCAGGCGCCGCAATGTACGCATTTTTCGCGTTCGAAGATGGGCAGCCCGTCCGGACCCTGGGTGATGGCCTGCCCAGAGCACATGGCGACGCAAGTCTTTTCGGAACAGGCGGAGCAAAGGCTCGTGTCACGGAATGCAACATGATCGGCAAAGCCGGGCATGGCCTGGACCTTGCCGCCTATTAGCAGCGCGTCCTGCTGCGTGACAAGCAAACGGCCGTCGAATGGAATTTCTGGCCAGCCGCGCTCGGACAGGAGTGCATCGTGGAGGGGCCGGCTGCCTGCCTTCGCGGCGTTCATCAGCTCAGCGAATCTCTCCTGATTTATACCGGCTCGATGCGACTCGTCCTCTTTGCGCGCTGCCGGAATGACCGATTTGAGCCAGAGGCGTCCCCCGGTTAGCCCGGCGAGAGCCATCCCGATCAAGCCTTTGACCACACCGCCGTGGAATCCGTTGCGTGCATTCTCCGCTTCGCGAGTGCCGCGCTCAACCCAGCTCGTCCTGCGTCGCTGGACATAGGTGGCATTAAGGTTTTCGTCGGTGAAAGGCTTGCCCGCGCGCAGCAGTTCGACGACCGATTCGCCGAGTTGTACGCCGGTGGTCCACGCCTCATCGACGCCCGAGCCGGTGAGCATATTGGTTGACCCTGAGCTCTCGCCGATGCGTGCGAAACCGTCGCGGGTGAGGAATGGCTCACGGCGGCGACCTGACTCTTCAAGCGACTTTGCGCCCCATGAGCGCAGCGTTCCGTCTTTCAGGTACTTCCACAGAGCGGGGTGCTGGATGTAGTGCTGCAGATACCGATAGGCGGTGCGCGAAGGATCGTTGAGCCACGAGGGAACAAAGATGCCCACTGAGACAAGCCGCTCAGGATGCACGTAGAGAAAGCCGAAGATCTCCGGCTCAGGGTAGCCAAAGGTGTGCCAGACGGTGCCGGGCTGGAGGTCTGGCGGCAATTCGGCGGGCAGTTCGATCACCATCTTCATGCCCAGCGCCCACTCATGACGGGCGTCCCCGGCAGGCAGCCCGAGCTGTTGGTCAATTGCCCGGCTCACCGCTCCCATTGGACCATCGCCAACGACCGTCAAATGCGCGCGAACATCTATGCCTGGCATGAAGTCTTGAGCCGGCGCACCGAGCTTGTCGACTCCCTGATCGGTGAGACGAAGTCCCTCAATGACGTTGCCGGAAAAAAGCGGGCCACTGACGGGCGTTCCGGGCCAGATCTGGACCAGGCCCGAGGTCATGAGTTGCGAAGCGACCCATTGGTTGAACTGGCCAATTGAGAACACCATGCCGCCGTGCTTATGCAGGAATGCCGGTGTCCAGGGCAGGTAGAAGGCATCGTTGCGGACGCCGAGCACGGATGAGAAGGCGCGCAACGCCGAGTCGGCCGCACGCAATGTGACGGAGCGCCGACTGGCACCGATGGGGTCGAGCAGGTAGAGCATTCGCTCCTGCGTGACCTTGGTGGCCATGGGAATCTCAAGCAGATTCAGGTCGGGGAAGCTGGCACGGATTCCCTGGGCACGGGTGACTACGCCGCTGACGCCGGAGGCGAGGTCGTCTGCGCGCTCGTAGCAGAGCACCTGTAACGGCATGCCAGGGGCAACCTTACTTTCGAATGCAGGGTCGGCGGGGTTCTCATTCCAGGCATTGGTCAACGTGGTGAGAAAGCCGCCCATGGCAGGGCCGAAGCCGGCGCAGGCGATGTCGACTTCCATTGAAGGGTGTTCGATGTCGGGCGCTATCTCTTCCGCTTGGGGAATCGCGCTCATGCTGACCTCCTTTGGAGGCAGTCCTGTTGGGATCTTTGGTCTCCCACCCTTGCGACGAAAAGATGCCGCAAGGATGGGGCACCCAGGTTCTTGCCAGATTGGAAGCCCATGCTCATGCGGGATAGTCCAGCGCTTCGGGAATCATGACCTTACTCACGGTTTCGGCGGCGCGGTCTTTGGCCAGGCGCGAGCCGCTGAGGCAACTGCATAGCTTGTTCTGGAGGCGGAGGAAATCACTGTTTCCAGCACAACCGGCACAGGGACCTGCCTTGTGCGGATGGGTGCCGTCTGCGGACAATACGTCGACGGCAAAAGCTGAGATGCCGGGCATGGTCTCTTCGTATTCTTCAAGTTCACTGGCCAGGAAGCAGTTGGTATGGCCCTCTTCGTCCCATGCGGGATGGCGGTTGTAGCCGAAGACGAGTTCGGCACAGATGCGGTTTACTTCGCCGGCAGCCTGCGCCGCTTGCGTGTGGCAGAGGTCGCTGAGGAACTGGACGGTTCCGTCGAGGCCCTCGGAGGCCACGGCATCGGTTGCGCCGCGGGATTCAAGTTCGAGGACATCGAGAATCTGGCAGCGGGAGGCAAGGAGCCAGCAGAGCGCATCGGCCATGGGGAAGGTCACACCCTGGCGTTGACCGTGATACAGCTTGTCGCCGTCGGGGTCGGTGGCCTTCTGCAGATGGTTCAGCGTCCATTGCCACATTTGCATCGCGGAGGCCAAGGTGCAGGCGCCGGTGCCGGGGCGCGTCGATGCGATGGTGCGCATTTCGGCGGTCCATACGTGGAACTGGGCGAGAAAGACTTCAGAGGCCATGGTGACGGTCAGTTGACGGCGCTGTACGGCTTCGGGGCCTTCGTAGGTGGCTTCGAGTTGCGCATCCATCCACTTGCTGGCGAGGAAGCCGGGGCAATCTTCGGTGATGCCGTAACCGCCCATCAGGCTGACGGCCTCGCGCATCATATTGGCGCCGTGGCCGGTGTTCCACAGCTTGGTGGCGGGGCAGAGCACGTTGGCTTCGGCGTCCTTGAGGACAAAGTCGACAAGCGGTTCGGCGGCCAACGCAGCGTTGCGCAGATCGTCGTCGTTGAAGGCGAGTAATTCGATGGCGCGCTGCTCACATTCACGAAGGGCTTTCAACTCCGCGCGCCCACCCTGGATGCCGCGCTCCTTCAGGATTGCGGTCTTCTCTTTTTCGATGGGATCGAGAACGTCGAAGGCACGCGCGGCGGCAAAGCCCAGCGATGCGGCGGCTTCGCCTGTGGCCCAGATGTCAACGAGACGATGAAGAGCGTCTTCTCGCTGCTGGATGCCTTGTTCGTAGCGGATTGAGCCGGGCTTGGCAGTCTCGGCTCCGCGGAAACGGCCTCGTTGATAGCGGATGACCGGCTCGACGGCCGACAACAGCTTGGCCGCAGTCATGAGTCCGACGGTCACACGGGTGCGGCGGAAGACGGCCTCGATGATTTCACCGTGATTGAAGTTGGGAACGATGACACCATCCTTGACGGTGTAGCCGCCGACAATGCGATTCGCCGGAACTTTCAAATTGAAGATGGGGTCGCCGGTGGACGAAAGCTGATGCACGAGCTTCTTCGTTGCGGTTCCGTGGTCGAAGGTGCCCTCGTCGGTCTCTTCAAGGATCACTACGCAACTGCCCTTGATGCGAGGATCGTCAGAGTTGACTGCGGCGGTGACAAAGTTGGCGAAGGCGATATTGGTGATGAAACGTCCGCGCTTGTCGACCTGGAGCCAGGGCTCTGCGCCGTCTTTCCAATCGGCCACGCGAACCTTGCCACTCAACATGCCGGTGTCGACGCCAACGTAAGGGATGGGCTCAGTGAGGACGAATGCACCGCGCCAGGGCTTGCGAATTTCGCCCGGCTGGGGAGGGGCGGACAGCGTCTTGTAGTGGCGTGACTGCTCCGCGGTGCCGCGCTCGTGGATGGGCGACAGGGCGAGGAATCCTGCGAGGCTTGCGGTGGCTGCTCCGCCGTCTACCCATGCCAGTTCGAAGGCGGACAGGGCGAGCGCGAGGTTCTTGGGCCCGATGATGAAGCCACCCTCTTCCGGCTCCATGAAGATCGCGGTCAGACCGGCGCGGTCGAACGCCTCGATCATCTCGTTCTTGGCCGGGGTCCACTCGTGGTTGTTGCGCTCTCCGGCGGCAACCAAGTGTGCCACGGTGCCTCGTGCCACGCCGCGTGCGGACTGCACCAGCATCTGCAAATCGTATCGGTCAGCAAAACGCCACAGGATCTGGCGGATCGCGTCGCCGGGGAGGGTGAGCATGGTTCTTGGTTCGATTACCGCAGCCGTGGACATAGATTGTTCCTCAAGCAGCGGACTTATTGTCCTCGACTGGGAACACCGAGGCATGTGACCCGCATCACCTTGACGACCGTGTCGTGGACCGGAGTGGCCTTCAACGAGGGCGTGTGATCGGAATCTGTCAGTCCGGGCCGATCGCTGAGAGCAACCGTGAATCGAAGTGCTGCAGATCACGCGAAAGACGTAGCGGGTTCTGATTGTTGGCATTGCAGTTGTGACCCCTATCACTGCGGGTTTTTTTGCAAAGGACTTTCCTCAGAGGTGCAATCCCCGCGAGACGTTTTTGGCCGAAGTGGGGCGATCCCCGGCGGGGGAGCCACGTGAGAAGGAGGGCATACCTCTCTTCCGCGTGGGGAAAGAAGACGGCAGAATGACCGAAGCCGCACGAACCGCAGCATTCCTGATTGCAATCCCGCTGCGCCTGAGCCAGTGGCTGTGCGACAGGTTGCATGCAACCGTCCATTTCAGAGTTTCAACGATTGGGCTGCTCGCATTGCTGATTGCGCTTGGGCCTCGCGTTCTTTACGCACAGACGGATTGCCTGACCTGCCATGCGGACAAGACCATGCAGGACTCTGCCGGGCACAGCATCGCTGTCGATGGACAGACATTCAGCGCCAGCATTCACGGCAGCATGAAATGCAACGATTGCCACGCTGACATCAAGGACTATCCGCACCCGGACCACATTGCACCGGTCGAGTGCAAGACTTGCCACACCGAGCAGGCATCAGCTCTCGCGGGCAGTGTGCATGCCGACGGGAAGGACCATCCCTGCACCAGTTGCCATGGCGATGCGCACACGATTTTTCCCAAGTCGGACTCGAGGTCGGCGGTCTATCCGCTGAACGTGCCGCGCACCTGCGGCAATTGTCACAGCACGGACGGCATGGCAAAGAAGCACGGATTGGCTAGCGTTTATCCGTCGTACATGGACTCGATCCACGGGTTTGCGCTGAGCAAGGAAGGGCTGCTGGTGGCGGCAAATTGCCAGAGCTGCCACGGATCGCACCACATCCTGAGCCACACGGATCCGCAGAGCCCGACCAACAAGGCCAACATTCCCAAGACGTGCGGAAGCTGCCACGCGAAGATCAACGACGATTACCAGAATGGCGCGCACGGTCACGCCGTACTTACCGGCAACCTGAAGGCGCCGGTCTGCACGGACTGTCACACGGCTCATGCGATTCTGCAGCCTACGGAAGCAGCCTTCCGCACGCAGTCCACGCCGATTTGCGGCTCATGCCACAAGGACAAGCTATCGACTTACCGGGACACGTTCCACTCGCAGCTGGGCTCACTGGGCGGCTATGTGGAGACGGCGCGCTGCTGGGACTGCCATGGAGCGCACGAGATTTTGCCTGCATCCGATCCGCGATCGCCGATCTCGAAGGCCAATCTTGTGGCGACCTGCGGCAGGTGTCATACGGGCGCGAACCTGAGCTTCGTGCAATACCAGCCGCACGCCAACGCGCATGATCGCAAGCTGAATCCGGCACTGTATTTTGTGCGGTTGTTCATGAATCTGCTGCTGGCCGGCACGCTGACGTTCTTTGTGATTCACACCATACTGTGGCTGATCCGCGCGCGTTATGACCAGATCAGACGGAAGTCGGCAGAAGGAGGCAAGAATGCCTGATGTAGAGCTACTAGAAGAAAAACATGCCGAGACAACCCACGCGAAGGGCCGCCACTTCATGCGCTTCACGCGTGAACAGAGATACCTCCATGCGGCATTGTTCACCAGCTTTCTTGGCTTGGCGGGAACCGGGCTGCCGCTGCGTTTCAGCGAGAGCATCTGGGCGCGCGGGCTGGCCAAAGGTGTAGGCGGATTCGGAGCGATTCTCTTCTTTCATAAGTTTTGCGCACTCGTCTTGACTCTGGCCTTCCTCATTCACGTAAAGGACCTTTTTACGCGTGCGGTTGTCCGACATGAAAAGGGAATCTTCTGGGGCTCGACCTCGATGGTCGCTAACTGGAAGGACGTGAAGGACCTCTTCGGACATCTTCGCTGGTTTGTTGGACTGGGACCGAAGCCACAATTTGAACGTTATGCGTATTGGGAGAAGTTCGACTACTGGGCGGTTTTCTGGGGCATGATCGTGATTGGCTTCTCGGGTTATGCGATGTGGTTTGCCCCGTTCTTCGCGCGCTTTCTGCCGGGTTGGGCGCTGAATGCTGCGCTGGTGATTCACAGCGAAGAAGGCCTGCTCGCGATCTTGTTCATCTTTTCCATTCACTTCGTCAATACGCACTTGCGGCCTGACAGTTTCCCCATGGATATGGTGATTTTTACGGGCGTGGAGAGTGAAGAGGAATTCAAGAAGAAGCGGCCGCTGGAATACAAGAGACTCGCCGCGCAGGGGAAACTGGAAGCGAAGCTTGGAGAGGCGCCACAGACCTGGCAACTGAATTTCTCAAAGGTGATTGGGTTTACCGCGATTTTGATTGGACTGACTCTCCTGGTTCTGACGCTGAGCGCGTATTTCAGCTGACGAGGGGTCCGGAGATTGGCTGCGTGTAAGGGCGGTGAGCGAGTTCCTACTTGCTCATCACTTTGACCTTCTGCGCGCCAATTGCATCGATTCGATGGAATCAAACCCGTGATCGTGATGCATGGACGTGCTCCTTGTGATTCCAGTCACTGCGGAGGTTTTTGCGAAGGAATCAGCTTGATGGCGTGAATTCTGCAAGTAGATTCCTGTGTTCAACGCTGGTTTTATCCCTCCTGGTTTCGACCTGCGCGGCTCGCGCACAACACAAACTCAAGGACGAAGATTGCCTTAGTTGTCACTCCGACTCGACTTTGACGACGGAAGTGAATGGCAAGACGGTCAGCCTGTTTGTGGACGGAAAGAAGCTCAAGCATTCGATCCACGCTTCGATGAAGTTGGCCTGCGTGGATTGCCACAAGGATGTGAAGAGCCTGGCGCACGGGACGCCACCGCAGAAGGTGACATGCGCGCAGTGCCACACAGACGCGCAGCAAGCATACGCGCACAGCACGCACGCCATAGCGAGCAAGACCGGGAAGATGCCCGCGGCAAATTGCGAAGACTGCCATGGTGGCGCGCACGAAGTACTGGCGGGCGGTGATCCCAAATCGCCGGTAAATCACGCGAACATTCCTTTTACATGCGGCCGGTGCCACGGGCAGAAGTTCTTGATGGAGTCGAATGGCGAGAGTACCCAGCCCTTCATCTCCTACCAGGACAGCGTGCACGGGCGTGCGGTGGAGAAGGGATCGGCGAAGGCGGCGGTCTGCACGGACTGCCATGGATCGCACGAGATTATTGCGGCCAACGACGCCAAGTCACCCATATCCAAATTCAATGTTCCGGGGACCTGCGGCAAGTGCCACACGGACATCGAGCAGACATTTAATCAAAGCGTGCATGGGCAGGCGATTGCGCGGGGCAACGGGATGTCGCCCGTGTGCACGGACTGCCACGGCATTCACTCGATCAAGGCGCATGCCGATCCCAATTCGCCGGTAGCGGCAGCGAACATTTCGCGCGATACGTGTGCGCGTTGTCACGAGGGTGTGCGGCTTTCGCGGGAGTTTGGCCTGCCTGGAAACCGTGTCTCGAGTTACATGGACAGTTATCACGGACTGGCCGCAGAGGGCGGTTCGCTGGTTGCGGCCAACTGTTCGAGTTGCCACGGTGTTCATAACATTTTGCCGTCGAGCGACCCGCACTCGACGATCAATCGGGCGAACCTCGACACCACCTGCGGCAAGTGCCACAGGGGAGTCACGCAGAAGTTCACGTTGACGCGCGTGCACCTGGAGGACGGTGTTCCTCCGAACGACATGGGGTCGTTCGTGGTGCGGTGGGTGCGGCTTGTTTATATCGGTTTAATCCTGCTGGTGATTGGAGCGATGTTCCTGCATAACGCGATCATCTGGCGCAGCAAGGCAGCGGCGCGGCGCAGGATGCAAAACCCGATGATGGTGCGCATGACGACGAACCAGCGCTGGCAGCACCTGATTCTGTTTACGAGCTTCATCATCCTGGTCATCACGGGGTTTGCGCTCAAGTTTCCCGATTCCTGGTTTGCTGAATTGCTCGGGATGGGAGAGCGGCTGCGCAGTGTGGTTCATCGCGTGGCTGGGGTGGTGCTGATCAGCGCGGGAATTTATCACGTCTTCTACGTTGCGGCGTCACGGGAGGGTCGGCGATTGATTCGCGATCTTGCGCCGGGGCCGAAGGACGCATTCGATGCTTTAAAGACGATGCTGTACTATCTTGGGCTCAGAAGCGAGAAGCCACGATTCGGGCGCTTTACCTATGGAGAAAAGGCGGAGTACTGGGCGTTGGTTTGGGGCACGGCGCTGATGGGGCTTACCGGTATCATGCTGTGGGCCAAGGTGCTGGTCGGCGACTTGCTGGCACGCTGGTGGGTGGATGTGGCCACCGCGGTGCACTTCTACGAGGCCATTCTCGCTACGCTTGCGATTGTGGTCTGGCATTTCTACCAGGTGTTCTTCGATCCCGACTCCTATCCCATGAACTGGGCATGGTGGGACGGGAAGATGCCGGTTGAGCACTACCGGCATGAGCACGAATTGGACACGGAATCGTTGACGCAGGCTGAAGCGGAAGGATCAGAACCCCCTGCTAAGGTGAGCGGTGCCGAACCGGCGGGGAGCCAAGCGGACGACTAGAACTCATTTCACGAGGAGAGCACGACGGGCGCTTCCAATGAGCAGAGCGCCCGTTCTGTTGCTAGGAGGCAGTCTGCCGGGAGCCCAGCTTAGACCCGCCAGTAATCGGGACGCCAGCTCTTGATGCGCTCCTTGATCTGTTTGCGATTCAGATTGTGTTCGAGGGCCTGCTTGGCCAGCTCAACTGCTTCGTCGTCACCGGCGAAGCGCAGGCCGATTAACTGATCTTCAGTGAGCCGGTAGATCTGCGCATGCCACTCGACGGGGGCCAGAGACTGCAGGCGAAGACGCTCTTCAAGACGGATGATGCGGTCCTGCACCTTGAGCGAGTACTGGCGAGCCCGCACGAGCAGCACAATCGCAGCAATCGACAACACCACCAGCCACGAGCAGTAGAAGTTGAAATGGTGCACCAGGTGGACGATGGCGATGATCAGGTTTGCAATGAAAATCGGGGCGAGAAAAAAGTGAAATGGAGGATCGAACCTACCGTGATTCTTCAGACTCTGTGGGGCCTTACTCATGCTCGGACTCGTTTTCTTTCAGGCCTGGATTGGCTGTTACACCCGGCAGCATGGCCGAACGTCCGTTCCCAGCAGCGCGTCTGGCCTGGGTACTCGCGCTTTCAGGATTCTGCTCGGGCGATGATGTGTATGTCAATGACGCAATGTCGCTTGGATAAAGACGCGCGGGGTGGTTTGGGATGAGATGATAGCGGCCGCGCACCAGGTAGTCGACGAACAGGCCGCCGGCGAGGTAGGGATTCACGATTGCGATTGGAACGGCATAGGCGGTGGTGATGAGGGATTCGCTGATGCTCTTGTTGGACCGGCTCATGCGGCGATAGCCGGAAATCTGGGGGATTTCAAAGACGGCGAGCCGCGTCTCGGGATGCTTGCGCGCGTAACGGACCAACTTGTAGGTAATTTGTTTGGGCGTTGTCATGCCTGCGTCGGGAAAGATGCTGCGCTTGAACGTGCGGGGGAAGTATTCGTTGAGAATCACCCGCGCAAAATCGGCACAATTGCTGAAGAGCAGGTGGAAATGGGTACGGTTTTCCGCGGAGTTCATTCCTTTGATCAATGCGTCATCCTGCTCCTCGGTGGTTTCAAAGCGGAAGGCATAAATGCGGCGTTCATAGGCCACGCCCACCAACTCCTTCCAACCGCCCCGCGTCAGGCCCCCTTCCGGCAGGTCTTCGCCGAGGCTCAGCAGGTGAGCTTCGTGATAGCGCTCTCGGAATCTCTCCACCGTCTCACGGTCTACGCGCGAGGGAACATCGGATGCGTTTTCGACCGAATAGAGATAGGGAATGAGGGGGATCGCAACCCAGTCATAGCCGGAGATGCCCTGGTAACGGGCGATGACTGCGCCTATCTCTCCCGCGTGGCAACGGCGCAGCTGAACGGGCGTCTCGGCGCAGATGCGCTCGAAATAGACGGCCGTATGACCGGTTGGATTGAGTGCTCCGAAGAATCCGTAAGGCTCCTCCATTAACAAAGCAGCCTGCGCATGGGAGCGCGGGCAGAAAACTGACAAATACAGCAAGGCCATGAGAGCGAATGCAATGGCGCGTGGGGTGCGCGTGGAAGGCATCTCTCCTCCTTGGTCGGATTGTTTGAATCCCTCCTCAAACCAGGATGCTTTAGAACTGGAAAAAATGACTGCACTGCGTACCAAATCCCGGTGTGAAAGGAGGTCTTTTCGTCGTTCAGTCGCACTCTGGCCCGCGAACATGCGGAGGACGAATGCGCACTGAGGAATTGGACACCGCAAATCGTGAATTGTTGCTGTGGAACGGAAGGGACGAATGTGTGGCGTGCGTGCGGACGGCCAACTCTGATAACGTGGACGCTTCCGGAAAACTCCTCAATAAAAGCGTGCCAGTCGTCCGGCAATCTGGATCGCGAGGGTTGTGTTGAGAAACGGGTTACTTCTTCTTTTTCTATTAATCCCGGGAGCGTCGGCGTCGGCGCAAGTGACGCTTCCTACGATGCTTACGAGCCATATGGTTATCCAGCGCGATTTGCCGGTTCACATTTGGGGCATGTCTGCGCCGGGCGAGCAAGTGAGTATCGGGTTCCGCGGCGAAGCGCGAACCACCAAAGCCGGGCCACTGGGCCGCTGGAGCATTTATTTGAAGCCTGGCACGGCGGGAGGTCCGTTTCAGTTGATGGTGCAGGGGTCTCCCGCGGCTGGCGAGGGAAGCGGGGCGGCCGCGCAGAGCATCACGCTGGATGATGTGATGGTCGGCGACGTATGGGTTGCGTCGGGGCAGTCGAATATGGAGTTTCCAATGAGCAGGGCGGCCACAGCCGGTGACGATCTGCCGCACGCGGATAATTCGCAAATTCGGCTGTTGATGGTGAAGAAGAAGGCTGCTGATTACGCCCTGGATAATGTCGATACGGAAGGGTGGGCGGTGTCGAGCTCTGAGACCGCTCGCGACTTTTCTGCCGTTGCCTGGTATTTTGCTCGCGAGATTGCGCAGCGTGAACATGTGGCGGTGGGAGTGATCGACTCGACGTGGGGTGGTACGGTGGCCGAGTCGTGGACACGGTTGACCGCGCTCGGCGAAGATGCGGCCTTGGCTCCGCTTTTCATTTCACGCGGCAAGATGACGGACAGTGAGGCGGATGCACTGCTCAAGGGGAAAGACGAGCAGCGCCAGCGGGACGAAGCAAAGGCGCAAGGGAAGCCGGAGCCCAAGTTCGGTTGGCATCCGCCGCTCGAGAGCTGGGGGCCGGGCCTGCTTTGGAACGGCATGATTGGACCGCTCACGCCGTTGCCGATTCGCGGGGTGATCTGGTACCAGGGTGAGAGCAACAGCGCATTGGAGCGCTTCGGTCTCTACGACCGCATCATGCGTACGCTGATCGAGGACTGGCGCCGCCAGTGGGGAGTGGGCGACTTCCCGTTTCTCTACGTGCAGATTTCCAACTACATATCCACGCCGCATGAAGACTGGGCCAACCTGCGCGAACAGCAATTGAAGACGCTGGGGCTGCGCAATACGGCGATGGCTGTCACGATCGATATCGGCAATCCCGATGACGTGCACCCGACCGACAAGGTGGATGTGGGCCACCGGCTGGCTCTTGCTGCCCGGGTGCTCAGTTATGGAGAAACAGTAGAGGATTCGGGTCCGATTTTTCGGCAAGCAACACCGGAAGGCGGGTCGATCAGGGCCTGGTTTGATCACGGCAAAGGGATGTCGGCAAAGGGCGGCGAATTGACAGGTTTTGAAGTAGCGGGCGCTGACGGCAAGTTTTCGGCGGCAACGGCGACGATTGATGGGTCAACCGTGGTGGCCACCAGCCCCGCGGTTGCGGAGCCTGTGTTTGTACGGTACGGCTGGGCCAACAGCCCGCGATGCAATTTGTTCAATAGCGATGGACTGCCGGCGTCGCCGTTCACTTCAGTTCATTGAAAGGACGGGACTGGCTGGAACAGGGATGCGCGGGGATGGCGCGCCGGATATGGTCTAGCTGACGGACTCAACTCGCTCGGCAGGGTAGCCGCAGATCGTGCAGTTGTCGGCCGCCTTCTGTTCTGACGTGCAGGCGCAAACCGGGCAGACGTAGAATTCGCGCGCGGCACCGATCCAGGAGGTTGTCTGGCCGGCTTCAACCAGGGGAATTGCCTCACTGTAGAGCCGATGGTGGGTCTTTTCGGCTTCGAGGGCCCAAATAAAGGCGCGTGAAGCGGTGCTGTTGATGTGGGCTGTGGCTTCTGCAATGAAACCGGGGTACATGGATTCGATTTCGTACCTCTCAGTGGCGAGGGCGGTCTTCAGGTTTTCGAGGGTGTTGCGCACCTTGAATGCGGAGACCTCGGCCCGTGCTTCTGCGCCCATCTGCCGTAGCACACGGGCCTGGTTGGTGGCGTGAATTTGCTCAGCTCGCGCCGCGGCACGAAAGAGGCTGGCGACTCCGGAGAGCCCTTCGGCATCCGCCTGGTCGGCAAAAGCCTTGTACTGCGCGCGGGCGTTCGATTCGCCGACGTAGGCGGCAAGGAGGTTCTTGATGGTGGTTTCATTACCAGTTGCGACCATAAGGGCTGGCATTCATCCTACTCCGAAAGTGCTCTCTCAGAGTATGGATGGCTCAAATTCGACGCTGTGATACGAATCACGCCCTGTTTCTGCAGGAAAGGTCTACTGGGCAGTGGGGGTGTTAGTGCTCACATCTGTGCGCGTCTGGGCCTATGTGTGGAAATAGCGGACGACTTCAACGGTCGAGGTGGCTACCAGGCCTTCCTCGACCATTGCGTCGAGGAAAGGGAGAAGCCTGGCAATCTGCTCTTCGGTGTCGATGATGCTGAGTTGGATCGGCGCATCCTTTGAGAAGGTCCAATGGCCTGAGCGGCGAATCCGGCTGCCGGAACCGTAGCCCTCAATGCCGCGAAACACGATGGCCTCGGCAATGCCCAGCTCCTTGCATTTGGCTACGATGGCCTCGTGCAGCGGCTTGCCCTGCCAGCGATCGTCTTCACCGAAATGGATGCGCAACATGCGAGCGGGAAACTGTTCTTTCATGGCGACCTTCTTACTCGGTAACGGCACTTGTCACGGTGGATGGGTTCTCATGTCCCGCATCGACGGCGCGATAGGCGTACTTGATAATGTCGACGTCGGAGAAGACGACCAGGCCTTCCTCGACCATCTGGTCCACCATAGGCAGAAAGGCGCGGAGCTTTTCCGCGGTATCGACAGCCGACAGCATCACCGAGCCGTGATGCGGTGAGAGCAGGGCCTTTTCCTTGTGCACGCGCCGGTGCGCTCCGTAACCCAGGATGCCACGATAGACGGTGACGCCGGCGATATCGTTGGCGCGCATCGCTTCGACGAGCGCCTTGTAAAGCGGCTTGTCCTTCCAGCGATCCTCCTCGCTCAGAAAGATGCGCATCATCTGTGCCTTGCCTTCCATTTTCAGATGCGCGGGGGATGGAGATTTGGCCGGCCTGGAAAGCTGGGCTGGCTTGGCCACGGTGGTTTCCTGTATCTCGATCAATCCGGTGCCTGCCAGTTCCTCGAGTTTGCCGAGGATTGCATCCACCTTTTCTCGCGACTCAATGAACTCGATTTTCAGCGGCAGATGGTCGGAGATGTCGATGAGATTTGAGGAGTGCATATGATGATCGGCGCCAAATCCGGCGATGCCTTTCATCACGGTGGCGCCGGCCACGCCCCGATAAAAGAGAAAATCGAGAATGCTGGAATAGACCGGGACGCCATGATGGGTGGCTCCATCGCTCAGATAGATGGTGACCTTGACGGCTTTTCCTGGATTTAACATGGACTCTCCCGCGGAGCAACTGAGGATTCTAGTTCAATGGGAAGATACAGTCGAGCGACGGCTAAATGTAGTCGGCCAACAGCGCTCCACACCACACGGCGGCGAGACCGAGAACGAGGCTTCCGATGGCATACAGCGCTGCAATTGCAAAGGCTCCTGAACGCAGGGTGAAGAGCGTTTCCCATTCAAAGGTGGAGAACGTGCTGTAAGCACCGATAAAGCCGACCGGGATTAAATACCGCCATGCCGGGCTCAATTCGACGCGCTTGCTGAGCCAGGTGACCGAGAAGCCAATGATGATGCAGGCGGTCATATTGATGACAAAGGTCCCGTAGGGGAACCTCGAACCCATACGGCTGCCGATAGTGGAGCCGACCCAGTACCGGGCGATGGAACCAAGTGCGCCGCCCAGCGCGATGAGCAGATATTTCTGCAATGCGTCTCTCTCCTTGTTCAGATTACAGCGTGTCACTGCTTAGGTTTGCGGGCGCTGATTGCTTGTTTGGGCTAAGCTTCTTTCATTATTACTTCGGGGCTTTGTGCAGGCTGCGGCTGTTTCTCGCTGGGATGCTTGTGGGGCAGCAGGTGCCTGGGCAGAAACCATGTATTGGCGATCAGCGTGGGCACCACGGCGCTGGCGATCACCGTGCCCACTAGAAAGGAATATTGGGCCTGGGAGATGATCTGGTGATTGAGGCCAAAGAGTGCAGCGATCGTCCCGAAGGTTAACCCCGTGGACATCATCAGCGTGTAGTAGGTGCCGGCGTTTCCGTTGTGATTGTGTGCGCGCACGGCCGGAAAGACGAACGCGGTCTTCGTGGCCATTTTTGCCAGGAACAGAATCAGCAAAGTGGCCGGAGCGGCAATCAATGCGGGCACCGAAACGAACGAGCCGGCGCGAATGAAGTAAAAAGGAGTAAGCAGGCCGAAGGTGAGCGTTCTCAGGCGGCGAACCAGCGCGTGGTCCTTGCCCACGGTTCCCGCCAGCACTGAGCCAATCATGTAAGCCGGAAGCACGGCTTCGCTGCCGGCCCATGCCGCCAGTCCACCCAGCCCGAAGAGGAGAAAGAGGATGTACTTTGTCTCCAACTCGGAGACGCGCCCCCCGTATTTCTTGAAGAACCACCGGGTGAGAGCAGGGAGAAATACAAAAAGCACGGCGCAGGTGCCGACGAAGATGAGGGTCTTTACGGTGAAGGGCGAGAAGATCAATCCCAGAGCGATGACTGTTCCCAGGTCGTTGATGAAACAGGCCGCGAGGATCGACTTGCCGTAGTCGGTCACATTGAAGCCCAGCTCCAGCATGACTGCGTAGACCACGGCAACCGAGGTTGTGGAGAGGGCCACGCCGCAGAGCCAACTGGAGCGCATGCTCCAGCCAAGCACAAGATGCCCGACCAGCGTACAGCCCAAAAACGGGCCGAAGAAGCCCGCCATGCCCACGAGCAGAGCTTCGCGCCATTTTGTTTTGAAGATCGTTGGCTCGAGTTCGGCTCCGGCCAGAAAAGTGAGAACGATGGCCCCGGTTCCGGCCAAATAGGTGATCCATTGGGTGCTGCCCAGCAGGCCGCCAGTGCCAAGAAACGCGCCAATGACGAGTTGTGCGACTGTGCCGACGATGATTTCAGAGAGCGCCGTGGCGACACGAAACAAGATAGCAAGTAATGTTGCGGCTAGTGCGAGACCGACCCAAAGTGCCGACAGAGCCCAGGCGTTCGCCATGACTCATGCTCCTATGAGATGGACTCGGGGATCGTGCGGGGACATGACTCCGCGACAGGATACCCCTGTCAGGAGTCATCATCTGTCCGGCCTATTGGAAGGGACAGCGGTTTAGGGTGAACTCCATCACCACTAACAACAGATCAATTACACGATGGGATGAGGGTTAGTGTCAACCGGGAGAGCTGCACGGTCTCTGAGCGACGATCACATTCAACGATGAAAACTGCGTCGAGGACGGAGGATTATTCAAGGAACCCTGGCAAAACAAACTCGAAACCGCCGCCGTGCTCGTCCCAATTGACTACCCTCGAATGCAGGGTGAGGGTATCCCCAGGGTTCGAACCGTCGGTGTCGACCATTTGCAGCGTGATGCGGATTACCGTTCCAGGCAGCCAACGCTCATCGGTCTTCATATAGAATCCCGTGACGCTAAAGTTCCTGATCTCATGCGGCTCTGCTCTTCCGGAGGTATAGAAGTAACCGACCAGCCCCGGGTTCGCGATTCGCGGGGCGCGGCGGTGTGAACGCTGTCTCTCTTCTACGGTTTCAAGTTCGAGCTCGGGATAAAGCCAGGAGAGAAGCTGGATTTTTGCAGAGAGCCTGGCTTCGTCGTGTTCGGACTTCATGTGCTTGAGAGGGTCGACGCTCGGCATTTGAAGTTCCGGCCTGTAGGAGGGATGCAGCTCAGGAAACACGCTATAGAGGAGTTTCACATCCCAGCGCCTGGCCAGGTTCATGGCGTTCCTCTGCTGTTTTTTGTCGACCTCCGGAGTTTCGGCTTGCCCTTCAATTACAGGGCTATCGCTTGAGGAGGCTTCAAGAAGAATTGCATCTGGAGTTGGACCTTCGAGGGAAGACTCGGTTGATGCGGTTGTGTCCGTGTCAGTGTCTTCGGGGAGAGAGGTGAGTGTGTCTTCTGGCTCGAGATGGAGGAGCGGTTCTGGCTGAACATCCTCAGTTACAGAAGGCGCAATTGATTCGATTGCCGTAACCGGCTGGTCTTCGACCGGAGGCCCGCTTTGCGCATCGGGGGGAAGCTCGGAGACAGACGCGACCGAAGCGGCAAGAGGTGGATCAGCGAAAGCTGGATCGGCGGATACGGGTTCGGCGGATACAGGTTCGGGTTCAGGTGGCGATGGCTGAGTTGGTTCTGCGGAGAGTTCTGCGGGGATGGGTTCTGGAGAAGCGGGAGCGGTAGCTTCCTGTGCGCGATCGGCTGCTGCGAGAGTAGCGAGGTCGGGCACATTCGTAACAGGTGCTGGTGATGCGGAGTCGACAGGGGCCGGGTCTGGCGCGGGTTGAGAAGCGGGTTCGACGGCTAGAGGGAGCGGACTATTTATCACGGAGGGGCTATCCACCACGGACGGGCTATCCACCACAGGTGGACTATCCATCACGGAGAGAGGAGCGGAGCGCCTCTTCTTTGGCTGCTGAAGGATCTCTGGAGCCTCGACGGCAGGGCTGGGGATTTTGGGGTTCTCGAGAGCGGCGGGTGCAATCGAGGGTTGGGAAGAGGGAGGCGAGCTTTTGGGCCGTTTTGCAGGCCTCAGCACGGCGTCAGGGGGAGTTGCGGCCGGAGCGGCAGGTTTCTGCACGAGTTCGAAAGTGATGTTCAAGCGTTTTGCGGCCGAAGCGGGCGCGGTTGCTGCCTGGGACGGGACTTGCGCTGGATGTGGGGAGCCCTTTGCATCTTCGGATGGAGGCGAGGCATTTTCGACGACGCGAAGAGCGATGCGATCTCCGGTGAAGGTTTTCGACGAAGCGATGCTTTTGGGCGGAAGAACGAGCGCGCTGGTGGGCAGGCCTTTGAACGGCACGAAATTACTGGTTTGCGTTATTTCGACGTTGTGGACAACGCGATACTCATCGTCGAGATAAATCAGGTCAAACGGAGAGTAGGATCGCGCGATGGGAAGGCCATGGAAGCGAGTAACCCAGTGTCCTGCTCCGGCGGCAGGAGTGAGTCCCTCCATCAGGATTTTAAGGACTTTGATCGGCTCATTGACTGAGTCGACTATCGTGATTCCCGAGGCGAGTCGTCTCTTGCTGGACTCGTTGTATGCACTGAATATGCTGGTGTTCACAGCCCCTCATAGACGAGACACGGTCTCTTCGGAAAGCGCGATGCGCGCACCTCTTGGGCGCAGTTTTTCATTGCACGTGCGGTAACGTCAAGCGTGAACCGAGTGTAAGGAGACTCTGGAGTACCGTAAATCTACATCTGCGCCATCGCTCACGAAGACGCGCAATTGCGGGTCCACGTGGGAGGGAAGCGCTAGTTGTGCTTACCCTTCCATTCGGCATACGGTCCTTGAAAATCCTCGATGCCATCGGGCTTGAAGTTCCAAAGGCGCGTTGCGACCTCGTCGATGAGGTCGTGATCGTGCGTGACCAGCAGGACGGTGCCTTCGTAGCGTTGCAGCGCGATGTTGAGCGCGTTGATTGCTTCGAGGTCGAGGTGATTGGTGGGCTCGTCGAAGATGAGGATGTTGGGCTTGGTGAGGATGAGCTTGCAGAAAACGAGGCGCGCCTGCTCGCCACCGGAGAGCGCCTTGGTCTGCTTTTCGCCTTCTTCGCCGGAGAACAGCATCTGGCCGAGGATGCCGCGAATCTCTTCGACGTGGGCCTGCGGGTTCCAGCGATGCAGCCATTCGGCCACGGTGAGGCCGTGCTCGATGGTCGAGCCTACATCCTGAGGGAAGTAGCCGATCTGCGCTTCGTGGCCCCAGAACACGGCGCCTGAATCAAGCGTGAAATCCTTGTCGGCGAGGCCAGGATAGTTGGCCAGCAGGCTCTTGAGCAGTGTGGTTTTGCCGGCGCCGTTGCGGCCCATGAGGCAGATCTTTTCGCCGCGCAAGACGTTGGCGGTAAATCCGTCGATCACTTTCAGATCGCCGTAGAGCTTGGTGATGTGCTTGAACTCAAGCACGTGCTTCCCGCTGGGACGCACCTGGTCCAAGCGAATGTAGGGGCGCTGAATGTTGGAGCGGGCTAGCTCGTTGGTCTGCAGGCGCTCCACTTCTTTGCGGCGGCTGGTGACCTGGCTGGAGCGGGTTCCGGCAGCGAAGCGGGCGATGAATTCGTTCAATTGCGCAATCTTTTTATCGCGCTGCGCGTTTTGCGATTCGAGCGTAGAACGAATTTGAGTCTTGGCCATCACCATCTCGTCGTAACCGCCGGTGTAGGTAATGATGGTTTGATAATCGATGTCGGCGGTATGAGTGGTGACGGAGTTGAGGAAGTGACGGTCGTGGGAGATGGCAATCAAGGTGCCATCGTATCCGTTGAGAAAATCCTGCAGCCAATGCACGGAGTCGAGATCGAGATAGTTGGTGGGCTCGTCGAGGAGCAGGGCCTCAGGCTTGCCGAAGAGAGCTTGCGCCAAGAGCACGCGGACCTTCTGTCCGCCTTGCAACTCACCCATTTTGCGATCGTGCAATTCTTCAGGGATATCCAGGCCATCGAGAAGCACGGCAGCATCACTCTCCGCGGTGTAGCCATCCTCGTCGCCGATGACGCCTTCGAGTTCGCCCAGGCGCATGCCGTCGGCGTCGGAGAGCTCGGGCTTCTCGTAGATGCGGTCACGCTCCTCAAGGGCGGCCCATAGGGGCCGATTGCCCATGATGACCGTGTCAATTACGCGGTAGGCGTCGAAGGCGAATTGGTCCTGGCGCAGAACGCCAAATTTGCGCGGGCGCACGACGGTGCCCTTTTGGGCGTCCAGCTCGCCGGTGAGGATCTTCATAAATGTTGACTTGCCCGACCCGTTTGGGCCGGTGAGTCCATAGCGGCGGCCGGGCACGAAGCTGACGCTCACTTCCTCGAAGAGCACCTTTGAGCCGTAACGCATGGTGACATTGCTAACGCTGAGCATTCTTTTTCTGGTTCCTAGATGCAGGCCGCAGTTTGGTATCGGCTGCGCCGGCCGGATGAAGGTGAATTTAGGCCATTATTTGGGCGCACACACGGGCAGCCCCAGAGAAATTGCCGTATCTCTAGTTTCTCATAAGTGAAGCCTGTTGATTGGGGTGGCTAAGCTTTGTGCATCATTGCCAGAAAGGCGAGTCGGATTATGGCGACTACCACTGCCCAAGCGAACAATGCCTAAAATCCGATCGCTATCGGGTCGAGCATGCCGAAACCCGCGAAGGTCACCCAGAATTTTGTGGCTGGAGGAGACGACCGAAAAGACTAGCCGAGGAAGGCCATGACGACGTGGTTGACGACGAAGGCGGCGCTCCAGGCCAGGACGAGCATATAGGCGAATTGGATGGCGGGCCATTTCCAACTATTGGTTTCGCGGCGAACCACGGCCATGGTGGACGTGCACTGCATAGCAAACGCGAAAAAGATCATGAGGGCCAACGCTCCGCCCAGAGTCATGTCGTGATGCAGGGCGGTTTGCAGGTGCATGGCCTGGGTGGCGGGGTCGGCGCCGTATAAGGTGCCCATGGTGCTGACCATCACTTCGCGGGCCAGGACGCTGGAGAGCAATCCAATACCGATCTTCCAGTTGAAACCGAGGGGTGCGATGGCGGGCTCAATGAAGTGTCCGAGGCGGCCGATCACGCTGTCGGCCAGTTCGGGCGCAGCATAGGAGCCCCCGTGGATGTGAATCGGCGGAATATGCGCCAATACCCAAAGGGCCAAGGTGACACACAGGATGACCGTACCGGCCTGGCGCAGGAAAACCCGTGCACGATCAATCAGGCGCAGGGCAAGGGAGCGCAGGGTCGGCATGCGGTACTGTGGCAATTCGAGGATGAAGGGCGTCTCGCTCGACTTGAGAATTGAACTCTTGAGGAGCCACGCGGTGGTCATGGCGGCAACGAAGCCAGCCAAGTAAAGCCCCAGCATCACCAAAGTGCGCAGACCAAGGAAACCGTGCAGGAAAGCGATGTTGGGAATGAATGCGGCAATCAGCAGCATGTAGACCGGCAGGCGTGCCGAACAGGTCATGAACGGCGCAACCAAGATGGTTGCGAAGCGGTCGCGCTTGTTCTCGATGGTGCGCGTGGCCATGATGGCCGGAACCGCGCAGGCATATGCCGACAAGAGCGGAATAAAGGCCTTGCCGTTGAGCCCGATGGTGCGCATCACGCGATCGGCGATCAGCGCGGCGCGGGCGAGATAGCCAGAGTCCTCGAGGACGCCGATGAACAAGAACAGGAGCAGAATCTGGGGGAGGAAGACAAGAACCGAAGAGATGCCCTTCCACGCGCCATCGAGAAGGAGAGATTGGAGCCAGCCGATGGGCAACAGCGGCCGTACCAGATCACCCATGCGGGCGAGAATATCGCCAAATCCGTCGGAGAGAGGCTGGCCGATGGAGAAGACCACCTCAAAGACGCCTACGACGACGACGAGGAAGAGCAGCGGTCCCCAGATACGGTGGAGGAGAATGTTATCGACCCTGCGGCTGCTTTCAGCGGAGAGCGGAGCGCGGTAGCCGGTACGGCGGCTGATTTGGGCCGCCCAGGAGTGCGTGCTGGCTGCATTGCCCAGCACAGGCAAGCTCAGCGGCTTGGCGATCTCTCGACCGGAGTGCTGGTTGAGGAAGAGCGTAACGGATTCGAGGCCTGTTCCATGAACGGCGCTGATTTGGGCTACCGGAGCGCCCAGTTCCTGGGCCAGCTTGAGCGCGTCAATCGCGCCGCCTCTAGATTCCATCAGGTCGCTCATATTGAGGAGAACCAGAGTGGGCAGGCCGAGCGCGAGGACCGGCGCGGCCAGCATGAGCTGGCGCGTAAGATGCAGGGAATCAAGCACCAGCAATACGGCATCGGGCTTGGGCGTGCCGGGCATCTTGCCCTTGAGAACGTCAATAGAAACACGGGCGTCTTCAGAGTAAGGACTGAGGGAGTAAACGCCGGGCAGGTCGATGAGGGTGAGATCGTCGCGCCCTACGCCAGCCATGAGGCCCATGCGCTGTTCCACGGTGACGCCGGGGTAGTTAGCCACCTTTTGCCGGAGGCCCGTCAGCCGATTGAAAAGGGTGGACTTGCCGGAGTTCGGGGGACCAATCAGAACAACCGTCCGTAGAGTGCCATCGGGCGCAGGGGCGGCAGGCGGTTCGAACGCCGGGGTGGTGCAGCAGGTGCTCATTTCGCTGCCTCGGTGAGTTCCGGATCGTCCTGATCCTGGTCTTGGTCCTGATCCTGGGTGTTTTCGAAGTCGCTTGCCTCGAAGGTCCGCACGCGAATGGCGCCGGCGGTCTCAACCCGCAAGGCGATTTCCATCCCGTCGATGCCGTACACCGTGGGATCGCCGGCTGGAGCGCGACGCAACGCCGTAACGTGCGCATCGGGCAAAAAGCCCATATGCATCAGGTGGTTCTGGACGGATTCGGGGAGGTCGAGGGCCACTAAGACCCCGCTCTCGCCAATCTTCAGTTCACTCAGCACGCTCAACCGCCGGACTCCCGAGTACCGCAGAAAGTGCAGCACCCTAAAACTACGACCGGAATAGTCGGACTTCAGTATACGACCAATTCGGTCTGAGTTGCAAACACCGGTTGGCCCCATCTCCGCTTTGCGCAGGCGCATGCGTTGACCCCCTGGGAAATGGACAGCGGTTGTAGCTCGCCCGCCGTACCATTGACCCCCTGGACCTCATGCTTTTCATATCGAAACGTTGTTCACTTTCTATCAGTGGTAAAACCTGAAAGATGTGACCTAAATCACTTCACGCGAACAAAAAGATGGCGTTGATTACGAAGCGACGGCGACGCCTGAAGATTCGCTGACAAGCGTGCCTGCGACGTCCACTGACCGCAAGATCTTCGTGAAGTTCAGCTATCTGTTGCGCCTTCTAATTCCGAAGAGGATTGACGCTCTAACTCGATCCCTTGCCGGTTCGATCGTTGCCGTTTCAGCAGCGTTCAAATGTTGGCTAGAAAGACCACACGGGGGCGGGAAGTGGTGATAGAAGAGTGTCATGAAGATGAACGCTCACGAATTGCGATCGTCGCTGAGCCAGGAAGTACCGCCAGATGGGCTCTCCATCCCTGTTACAGCGCTGTGGTGGGACGCGAAGGGCGACTGGACGCAGGCACACGCGCTGGTGGATGAGTTGGAAACCACGGATGGCATGGCTGTTCACGCATATCTGCACCGCAAAGAAGGATCGGTGTCAAATGCGGAGTACTGGTATGCACGCGCGGGAAGGCATTTCCATCGACCCGCTCTGGAAGAGGAGTGGACCGCGCTTGTGGATGGATTGGACGCGGGCGGCTAATGCCGGATCGATGCGCGCCGGTGACGAGGGTCGATCTAAAAATGACCGATTCAGTCCCCAAAGGGCAAGCGGGATTCACCGATCCAGAAACGGTTGCTGTTGCGCGCGACCGGGCCCGGTTTTCGATGGGCTAGCCGTGAGGATGCTTCGTGAAAGGGTCCAACGAAGCGGACCGTTGAGGGAAGGCGCCGGTAGACCTTCGGAAGCCACGCGCGGGCCCGTTGTGCCGCCCGTTGATCTGCCGCGGAAAAATCCAGGTGGAACTCCTGCTGAAAGCGCTGGGGCATCCAGGCGGCAGTCAGTGCGCGGTACCAGTGCGGTGGATGGATCCACGAACCCGCGCCTTTGAGCAGGCTCTGCGCCATGAAACGGGAGTGCGTGTCGACGCCAAGAGCATCCGACGCGCACATTTCGGAGATATAGGCGACAAAGGAGTCCCAGTCCGGCGGAAGCGCCGCCGCAGGCAGGCCGAAGAGCGAGGCGAGTGTTTTGCTTTCGTCATAATATGCGGCGCGCACGGCGGAGGTCAGTGGCGGCAACACGCATTCGTATGCCAGAACAGCGCTCTCGACGAGCGTGGCATATACCCAGCGCAGCGCGGGAATGTAGTTCGCGGCATAACTTGAACCCTGTGCGTAGCCGGCTACGGGCGACGGGAGTTCGCCGCGAATGCGCGTGTGCAGTTGGTGAAGCGAGCGCGCGGCGGCGAAAGCCTGCGGCGCACTGCCAAAGATCATGGTGAACACAACGCGGAAAGTATTGTGAAAGCGGGCGATGGGGTTGTTGAGAAGCGATGAATGCTGGGTGAGGGCAACGGCGACCCAAGGATGCGCGAGCTGCAAAAGGGCAGCGCGACCGGCTCCGAGAAAAAGAGCGGACTCGCGATTGATTTTCCAACTGATGGAGTCTGCGCCGAAAATGCCCGCAAGAGGATTTGCGACCCGTTGTTCGACCGATGCCAGTAGGGACTCAAGGTCGGCCCGGGTGACCGTGTTGTCGAATTCTGCGGTGTCTGCCGGCTCCATCCCTGTATTAGACGACTTGAAGCGTCGTGGTTGGTTGAAAATCCCCCGTGACAAGCACTTCCATGGCGCCCGGACGGATTGATCCGACGCGGGCCCGTAATGTGCAATCCCGTACCGCATTGTGAATCTAGCCTGTCTGCATGTGTCTCACATCACTGCGACTGCATACCCCAGAGAAGAACACTCAGCATAGCGGTTTTTCTCCCGTGGCCGCGCTATGAGGCAAAGCGAATGAGTGAACAGAAAATGGTCATTATGGATGGGAACGAGGCTGCCGCCTCGGTAGCCTATCGTCTCTCCGAGGTTGTCGCCATCTACCCGATTACCCCCTCGTCTCCTATGGCTGAGTGGGCCGATCAGTGGCGCTCTGAGGGGAAGAAGAATATTTGGGGCGCGTTGCCCATTGTGGAGGAGCTGCAGAGCGAGGGTGGTGCGGCAGGCGCGCTGCACGGAGCGCTGCAGGCCGGTGCTTTTGCGACCACATTCACAGCTTCGCAGGGTCTGCTGCTGATGATTCCCAACATGTTCAAGATTGCCGGCGAGTTGACCCCGGCCACGATGCATGTGACGGCCCGCACGCTGGCCACGCATGCGCTCTCGATCTTTGGCGATCACTCCGACGTGATGGCGTGTCGCGCGACGGGTTGGGCGATGCTGTCGTCGAACTCCGTGCAGGAGGCTGCCGACCTGGCGCTTGTGGCGCAGATTGCCACGCTTGAATCGCGCATTCCTTTCATTCATTTCTTTGATGGTTTCCGCACCTCGCACGAAGTCGGAAAGATTTTGCCGATCAGCGACGAGACGATTCGCGGCCTGCTCGACGACAAGTACATCATTCAATACCGGCAGAATGCTCTGAGCCCCGACCGGCCGATCATTCGCGGAACGGCGCAGAACCCGGATGTGTTCTTCCAGGCGCGCGAGGCTTGCAATGTGGTCCACGACGCGGTTCCGGGAATTGTGCAGTCGGTGATGGAGCGCTTTGCGGCGCTGACAGGCCGCGCGTATCACCTGTTCGACTATGTTGGAGCGCCCGATGCGGAGCGCCTGATCGTGATGATGGGCTCGGGTGCAGAAGCAGCCGAAGAGGCAGTTGAACTGCTGGTGAAACAGGGCGAGAAGATTGGCCTGCTGAAGGTTCGGCTCTATCGGCCCTTCGACGCGAAGGCGTTCCTGGCCGCACTACCCACTTCGGTGAAGTCGGTCGCAGTTCTGGACCGCACCAAGGAGCCGGGCGCAACGGGCGAACCGCTCTATCAGGACATCGTGACCGTGCTGGCTGAGAATGAAGCGACGCTGGCCTTCGCCAAGCCCCGCGTGATTGGCGGGCGCTACGGCCTGTCTTCAAAAGAATTTACCCCGGCCATGGTCAAGGGGATCTACGACGAGCTGGCCAAGCCGACGCCGAAGAACCACTTCACCATTGGCATCGACGACGACGTGACCCATACGAGTTTGACCTACGATCCTGCGTTCTCGACCGAAGATCCGAAGACGGTGCGGGCGCTCTTTTACGGTCTTGGGTCGGACGGCACCGTGGGCGCGAACAAGAACTCGATCAAGATTATCGGCAGCGAGACGCCGAATTTTGCGCAGGGCTACTTTGTGTACGACTCGAAGAAGTCGGGGTCGATGACCACATCGCACCTGCGCTTCGGGCCCAACCCGATTCATTCCACCTACCTGATTACCCGCGCCAGTTTTGTGGCCTGCCACAACTTCAGCTTCCTTGAGAAGATGAACGTGCTGGAAGCGGCCATGCCAGGCGCGGTTTTCCTACTGAACTCGCCTTACTCCGCCGCGGAGGTCTGGGACAAGCTGCCGCGAACGATGCAGAATGAGATGCTGCAGAAGAAAATCGAATTCTATGTAATCGATGGTTACAAGGTGGCGCGTGAGGCCGGTATGGGGACGCGCATCAACACCATCATGCAGACCTGCTTCTTTGCCATCAGCGGTGTGTTGCCGCGCGAAGAAGCGATTGAGCAGATCAAGAAGGCGATCAAGAAGACCTATGGCAAACGCGGCGAAGCGGTAGTGCAGAAAAACTTTGCCGCCGTGGATCACGCGCTGGCCCATCTTGAAAAAGTAGAGTTGCCGACTGCGATTTCCTCGACCTTCGACCTCATCCCCTCGATCTCAAGCAATGCGCCCAGGTTTGTGCACGATGTGCTGGGTGAAATTGCCGCTGGCCAGGGCGACCTGCTGCCGGTAAGCGCAATTCCGGCGGGTGGCGCCTTCCCAACAGGCACTTCACAGTGGGAAAAGCGCAACATCGCGCAATTCATTCCGGTGTGGGACAAGGACCTTTGCATCCAGTGCGGAAAATGCGTCATGGTTTGCCCGCATGCTGTGATTCGTTCCAAGGTCTACAGCCCCGAACTGGGCGATAAAGCTCCTGCAACCTTCCAGTGGGCCAAGCCCAAGTGGCGCGCGATGGAGCAGGACCGCTACACGCTGCAGGTAGCTCCTGAAGATTGCACTGGCTGCGCTGTTTGCGTTGAGGTTTGCCCGGTGAAGAGCAAGAGCGACGCCAGCCACAAGGCCATCAACATGGCGCCCCAGGCGCCCCTGCGCGAATCGGAACGCGAGAACTGGGATTTCTTCCTGGGATTGCCGGAAGTGGATCGCAGCAAGTTGTCGCATAGCCAGGTGAAGGACCTGCAGTTGTTGCAGCCGCTCTTTGAGTTCTCGGGCGCCTGCGCCGGTTGCGGCGAGACCGCTTACATCAAGCTGCTCACACAACTCTTCGGCGATCGGCTTTATATCGCGAACGCTACCGGGTGCTCGTCCATCTACGGTGGCAACCTGCCCACCACGCCTTACAGCTCGAATGCGCAGGGCCGTGGTCCCACATGGGCTAACTCGCTGTTTGAAGACAATGCCGAGTTCGGCTTTGGCATGAGAACTGCACTCGATCAGCAGAAGGAGTTTGCGGAGACATTGCTGACGCGACTTGCGCCGGCTGTGGGTGCCGAACTTGCGGCCTCTCTGCTGCACGCGTCGCAGAAGACAGAAACTGAAATCAATGCGCAGCGGGAACTCGTGAAGGAACTGCGCGAAAAGCTGGCCGGCAACGATTCGTCAGATGCCCGCAACCTGCTCGCAATCGTCGACTCGCTGGTTCGCAAGAGCGTTTGGATCCTGGGCGGCGACGGATGGGCTTTTGACATCGGCTTCGGTGGCCTGGACCATGTGCTCGGCTCCGGCAAGAACGTGAATGTCCTGGTACTCGACACAGAGGTGTACTCGAATACGGGCGGGCAGATGTCCAAGGCTACGCCGCGTGGTGCAGTAGCGAAGTTTGCCGCCAGTGGCAAAAAGAACAGCAGAAAAGACCTGGCCATGGAAGCTGTCAGCTACGGTTCGGTCTATGTCGCGCAGGTAGCTCTCGGTGGCAATGACACGCACGTCGTGAAGGCCTTCCAGGAGGCAGAAGCGCACGATGGTCCGTCGATCATCATCGCTTACGCAAGCTGCATTGCGCATGGCTACGACCTGGTGCATGGGCTGGAGCAACAGAAGCTTGCCGTACAGTCGGGCTATTGGCCGCTGATGCGCTATAACCCGGGCCTGCGCGATGAGGGCAAGAATCCGTTCCAGCTCGATTCCAAGGCGCCGTCAATTCGCTTGAAGGAATACGCGTATCGCGAAGCTCGCTATACGATGCTGGCGCGCGGCAACCCGGAGATGGCGGCCGAGCTGCTGAAGGAAGCGCAAGACGACGTGGAACGCCAATGGCGCGTATACTCGGCCCGGGCCACTATGCCAGGCCGCGGCGAAACTCCGAACATCGCTCCCGAAGAAAAGCCGGAAGAGAAACAGGCAGCCGTAACTGCCGGAGGTAACGAATGATCGACTTCTCAACGAACTATCTGGGTCTCAAACTGAACGGACCCATCGTGGTGTCGTCCACGCCTCTCTCCGAGTCGTTGGATAACGTTCGCCGCATGGAAGACGCAGGCGCTTCGGCGATCGTGCTCACTTCGCTCTTCGAGGAGCAGTTGGCGCTTGAATCACGCGCGCTGGACGACGACTTGTCGCGCGGCACGGAGTCGTTCGCAGAGTCGCTTGGCTACCTGCCGGAACTGGCCGACTATCGCATGACGCAGGAAGTGTATCTTGAACACCTGCGGCGGGCCAAAGCGGCAGTTAATATTCCAATCCTGGCGAGTCTGAATGGCGCGACGGTAGGCGGCTGGGTGCGCTTCGCCAAAGAGATGGAAGAGGCTGGAGCCGCAGCCATTGAACTGAATACCTACGCGCTGGCTACGGACCGCAGCCAGACCTCTACCGAACTTGAGTTGCAGTTGCTCGAACTGGTCGAGTGCGTCTGCCAGGCTGTCAAGGTTCCCGTTTCCGTGAAGCTTTCGCAGTCTTTCACCAGCCTGCCGCACCTGGTGGCCCGGCTGGAGGATTTGGGCGCTCGCGGCGTGGTCCTCTTCAACAGGTTTTACCAGGCGGACTTTGACATTGAGACGCTGGAGGTGCGGCCCACATTGCACTTCTCCACGCCTTCTGAGTTGCTGCCGCGGCTACACTGGGCTGCGATTCTCTATGGCCACCTGAATATCGACCTCGCGATCACCGGGGGAGTTCACTCGGCTGAGGACGTATTGAAGTGCATTATGGCGGGGGCTAGCATGACCATGATGGCTTCGGCGCTGCACATCCACGGGATCGAACATATCGGCAGAGTGCTCTCTGACATGCGTTACTGGCTTGAGAAGCGCGAGTACGGCTCGCTGTGGGAGACGCGGGGATGCCTTAGCCGGCGCTCCGTGCCTGACACATCGCCATTTGATCGCGGCAACTACATCAAGACGCTCAGCTCGTATAGCCTGCGTCAGACGGTGGCTGCGTTCTAAGCTAAGGCGATTTCTGGAATCAAGCGGCGGCTGCACCTCGTGTGTAGCCGCCGTTGGTTTTTGTCGAAGTTGAGTTATGCGGAATCTGAAAATTTGCAGATTATGCCTGCCGAGCGACCTTTGAAACCGGCGCTTTGGCGAGCAGGCGGAGGACGGTTCCTTCAAGCACGCCTTTGGCATCGGACAGCGCGGCTTGGACGGGATCGCTGAATCCCTCGTGCAGGTCGAAGGCGCCGCCGCCCACGGTCAGCAGAAATGCATTGTGGGGCAGGGAATCGTAGAAGGTTCGGCAGAACGCCATCAGGTCAGATGCGGTGAGATTATGGGTGAGCAGCCTCGGCAATTCGGCGGATGGCTTGATCGGCACCAGGTGGATTTGCCCGGGTGCTGAGTCTGCGGCGCAATCAAGGAAGATCACGGAGGCGGTGTGGGCGATCTCTTCTGCCAAATCCGGGGTCCATTGCTGCCGGGCCACGCAGCGCACGCCGGCTTTCGAGCTGAATTGATCCCGGGCCCATTCAGCCAGCCACGGGCCCACGCCGTCATCTCCGCGCAGCGTGTTGCCGCAGGCGAGGATAAGGCACTGGCATGGGGTCAGGTTCATAGGTGCTCCGGGGCGGGAAATTCTTCTTCCGCATTCGCTCAAGACGCGAAGACTGGCTATTCGGTTTACAAGCGTCTCGAAAACTGTTTAGCGCACGACCTGGTCGACGACTTCGCCGTCGGCGGAAACCAGCGACAAGACAAGCGGCATCTGGCCGAAAGCATGCGTTGAGCAGCTCAGGCAGGGGTCAAAGGTGCGAACCACGGCTTCGACGCGGTTAAGAATTCCCTCGGTGAACTTGCCATCCTTCACATAGTGTTTTGCGGCTTGCAATACGCCTCTGTTCATGGCGTTGTTGTTTTGGCCCGTAGCGATCACGAGATTGGCCCAGGTGATGAGGCCGTTTTCGTCGACTTTGTAGTGGTGGTTCAATGTGCCGCGCGGCGCCTCGGCTTGGCCTGCGCCCTCGAGCCGGTTTACTCCGGCCACGGCGCGGACATGCTTGTCGAGGATCAAAGGATCGGAAAGAATCTGCTCAATCCTTTCGATGCCGTGGAGAATCTCGATGAGCCGCGCGTGATGGTAGTGGAAGGAGCCCTGTACAGGGCCCTCGGCCATCTGCTTGAACTCGACGAGCTCCGTCTCCGCGAGGGGCGTGCCCATGGTCTTAACGATATTAAGCCGCGCCAGCGGGCCTACGCGATAGCTGCCTTCGGGGTAGCCTAGCGGCTTGTAATAAGCGAACTTGGTGTAGCTGTAGGGTTCCACGGCTTCGCCGATGGCCTCTGTGAACCTGGCGGCAGTGATGCCGTCGTCGAGGATATCGCCCTTGGCGTCGATCAGGCGGAGTGCGCCATCGGTGAATTCAATCGACTCGTCTTCGTTGATGAGGCTCATGAAGTTCGTCGGGAAGTTGGCGAAGACTTCGATCTCGGATTGGAAACTGCCGGCGATCTGCTTGTAGGCGTCGAGCGCCATCCTGACGTTGGCATAGGCCTCGGGAATCATGGCCAGGATCTCATCGCGCTTGGCCTGGGCCAAGGGTTCGGTGACGCCACCGGGCACTACCCATCCAGGATGGATGCGCTTGTTGCCGAGCAGCTCGATGATGTGCTGGCCGAAACGCCGCAGGGCGATGCCGGCCCGGCCCAGCTCGGGCTTTGCAGCCACCACGCCGAAGATGTGGCGGGTCGCCGGATCGGACTCCATGCCAAGCAAAAGGTCAGGCGAGGCGAGATAGAAGAAGCTCAGCGCGTGCGACTGGACCATCTGCGCCAGGTTCAACATGCGGCGCAACTGCGCGGCGGTGTGGGGAATCCGCACGGACATGATGGCTTCGCATGCTTTCGCCGAGGCAATCAAGTGAGAGACCGGGCAGATGCCGCAGATGCGTGCCATCAGGCTTGGCATCTCGTAAAACGGTCGACCCGCGGAGAATCGTTCGAAGCCGCGCACCTGCGTGACGTGGAAATGCGCGTCTTCGACCTGGCCCTGATCGTTGAGTTGGATGGTGATCTTGCCGTGGCCTTCAAGGCGGGTAACGGGATCAATGGTGATGGTCTGACTCATGGGGCAGGCTCCAAATCACTACGCTCCAAAGCGTGTAAGGGCTGGAACATCCAGCGGTTCACCGGTAACCAGGGCCGTCAGCGCAGCGTGAAACGTGTCGGCCGAAGGCGGGCAGCCGGGAAGAAAGACGTCGACTTTCACGAATTCGTGAATGGGGCGCACAACCTTGAGCAGCCTGGGGACGACGACGCAGGGAATCTGCTGCTGCACGTCGGCGTTCTCAATGTATGCGCGATCGAGAATTGCCTCAGGTCCAATCGGATTGCGCATGGAGGGCACATTGCCGGCTACCGCGCAGTCGCCCATCGCCACGAGCAGCTTGGAGTGGGCGCGAATTTTTCTGATTTTCTTCTCATCGTCGACGGAAGCCACAGCACCCTCGACCAGCGCGATGTCGACCTCGTCGGGAAACGTTTTGGTGTCAACGAGCGGGCTGTAGACCACGTCGACCAGATCCGCGATGGCGAGAAGCCGTTCGTCCATGTCGAGGAACGACATGTGGCAGCCGGAACATCCGTCCAGCCAGACCGTTGCCAGTTTTAGTTTGCTCATTGCGCTTCCCTCATCAGGTTCAGGTAGGGCAGAAAATCAGGATACTTGGGATGGGCGTCGCCAACCTTGCTCTTGTCGAAGAGGGCGCCGGTGGGACAGACCTGGACGCATTTTCCGCAGCGGGTGCAGGCGGATTCACCCCAGGGCTGATTGAGATCGGAGATGATGCGCGAGTCGATGCCGCGGCCCATCACATCCCATATGTGCGCGCCTTCAATCTCTGCGCAGACGCGGACGCAGCGCGTGCAGAGGATGCAGCGATTGTGGTCGAGCGTGAAGCGCTCGTGCGAGGCATCGACGGGCAAGGCAGGGTTGCGATAGGGCAGCGTGACGTGGGTAACACCCTGCTGCTGACCGAGGGTCTGCAATTCGCAGTGGCCGTTGGAGACGCAGACCGAGCAGATGTGATTGCGCTCGGCGAAGAGCAGCTCGAGTATGGTCTTGCGATGCTTCTTGAGGCGATCGGTTTCGGTGGTGACCTCCATGCCTTCAAAGACGGTGGTCACGCAGGCGGGGAACAGCTTGGTGTTGCCTTTGATCTCGACCACGCACAGCCGGCATGCGCCCACATCGCTGAGACCGTCGAGATGGCAGAGGGTGGGAATGTCGATGTCGTTTTCGCGCGCCACTTCAAGGATGGTCTGGCCGGCGCGGGCACTGACTTCATGGCCGTCGATGACGAGGGTCTTGACGTTTACGTTTTCGCTCATGCCTGGACCTCCACGGGCGCTTCATTGTTGCTTGCCGCGGCCGTCCCTATATTGCAGACGCCGGCCGGGCAGCGCTTGTGCACGATGTGTTCCATGTATTCGTTTCTGAAGTACTTCAGCGTGCTTAACACCGGATTGGGCGCCGTCATGCCCAGTCCGCACAAGCTGGTTTCCTTGACGGTGATGCAGAGTTCTTCCAGCAGGCTGAGATCGTCCAGGGTGCCAGAGCCGTCGCAGAAGCGTGAAAGCAAAGTGAACATCTGTGCCGTGCCGGCGCGGCAGGGAATGCATTTGCCGCAGGACTCAGTCATACAGAATTCAACGAAGAAGCGCGCTACATTGACCATGCAGGAGGTGTCGTCCATTACGATCATGCCGCCGGAGCCCATGATCGAGCCGGCTGCCATGAGCGCGTCGTAGCTGACTCCAAGACCCAGCATGTCGGCGGGAATGCATCCGCCGGAAGGGCCGCCGGTTTGGATTGCCTTCAATTTGTGCCCGCCCGGTACGCCGCCGCCGATGTCTTCGATAATCTCGCGAAGCTTGATACCCATCGGCACCTCGACGAGGCCGGTGTTGGTGATCTTTCCGGTGAGCGCGAAGACCTTGGTACCCTTGCTTCTCTCCGAGCCCATGTTGAAGAACCACTTGCCGCCGTTGCGGATGATGGGCGCGATGTTCGCGTAGGTTTCAACGTTGTTGATGAGCGTGGGCTTGCCCCATAGGCCGCTCATGGCGGGATACGGAGGCCGCGGTTTGGGGGTGCCGCGCTTGCCTTCGATGGAGGCGATCAGCGCGGTTTCCTCGCCGCAAACGAAAGCTCCGGCGCCCAGGCGGATTTCCACGTCGAAGTTAAATGTGGTGCCGCAGAGATTGCTGCCGAGCAGGCCGCGGCGTCGTGCCTCGCGCAGTGCCGTTGTCAGCCGGGAAACAGCCACTGGATACTCAGCGCGCACATAGATGAAGCCCTTGTTCGCGCCAATGGCATAAGCCGCAATGGCCATGCCTTCGATGACGCGATGCGGGTCGCCTTCCATCACGCTGCGATCCATGAACGCACCCGGGTCGCCCTCGTCGCCATTGCAGACCACATACTTCACGTCGCCGCCGGCCTTGGCCACCGTTCCCCACTTCAGCCCGGTAGGATAACCGCCGCCCCCGCGCCCCCGCAGGCCGCTCTCGGTGATCCTGTGGACCACTCCGTTGGGCGTCATCTCGGTGAGTGCTGTGAGGAGCGCCTTGTAACCGTCGCGGGAGATATAGTCATCGATCTTCTCAGGATCGATGTGACCGGCGTTCTCGAGGACCACGCGAACCTGCTTGTCAAAGTGCTCGTTCAGATCGCATTGCAGCGTGGCAACCGGCCCGCCGCCCAGACTGTCAACAATCGACTCAGCGTGGCCGGCATTTACGTGGTGATAAAGGATCTCTTCGGGGTCCACCCGGACCAGCGGCCCGGAGGAACATGGTCCCATGCATCCGGTCTTGCGAATCAGTACATTTTTGCCGGACGCCTCGACCGCCTTGACCAGCGCATCGCGCAATTGGCCCGCGCCCTGGCTGGAACAGGCAAGGTCATTACAAACGTTGACTTCAAAGTCGTATTTCGCGTTTTCCTGGTGGACGCTTTTTGCGATTTGCTCGAGGTCTTCGATATTCATTCCACCGACCACCTTTCCAGTTGCGCGAGCATTTGCTCGGAGCTGACCTCGCCGGCCACTTCACCGTCAGACAACATGACGGGTGCGCGGCTGCATGCTCCAACACAGCGGGCGGTCATCAGACTGATCTGGCCGTCGCTGGTGGTTTGACCTGTCTTGATGCCAAGGTGCTGCTCGGCCGCGGCCACCAGTTTGTCGGTTCCCTTGATGTAGCAGGCAGTGCCGGCGCAGATGGTCAGTGTGTGCTTGCCGGGCGGCTTGAGGCTGAAGTAGTGGTAGAAGGTCACCACTCCGTAGGCCTGGCTCAAGGGTACTCGCAGCGAGCGCGCTACGAAACGAATGGCGCCGTCATCCAGGTAGCCAAAGGATGATTGCACGGTGTGGAGCGTCTCAATGAGGGCGTGACGGGCAAATCCATTCTTGCGCATGGTGCCGTTCACAATTTTCCATCGTTTGTCGTCGCTTGGCAGCGGCGGAGGGGTGAATGCTGGCACGTTTCCTCCTTGATGCAACCACAAGTTGCAGAGAACCCAAGCTTTAGGTCGCGGCCCCTTGTCTGCCACAATTGTACGCGCGGGGTTCTTTTCCTCGGTGACCACGGTCACCGGCTAGTAAAGAGTCTCATTTGGTGAAACGCCGCCAGCGATGATGTTATGAACAAAGGCGCAGTGCTCGTTCGAGCTTGCGCTGTTTCTGTCCGGGGCGCAGAAAAAGCGGGGTTACAGACAGGCTTTTGGGGAGTTTCGAAAGTATGGATCGGAGAGGTATTGGGAGTTAGCCGAGCGAAGGAAGGTGATCGGAGACGCCGAAAAGGAAAATCAGCCCGATTGCGAAGCTGTAGATGGCTCCGGTCCAGGCGATCAGGTGGTAGAAGCGCGGATGATGTCCACTGGTTCTAAAAGCCCCTCCAATCGATGCGGTCATGAGCGCGTTCATGGCCACGAGCCCCACGGAGAATGCAGCCAGACCCATCATTCCCCGCGACGTTCCGCCCAGATTTGCAGTGAGAAAGAAGAGCGCCAATTGGCTGGGAGTTTCAGCGCCGACACCGTGCAGCCCTCCGATCAGAAAGACCGACTTCCCGTTGTACATCCACTGAAACCGCTCGGGGCGTGGCGCTTCTCGATTCCAGGTGCGGCGTATCTTCCAGGCAATCCACAGCACGCCATTGATGGCGATAGCCAAGCGACTTTCAATCCGGCCGTGGGCGTGACCGTGCGCGTCCTTGCGCAGAATACCCGCGACCACGCCGATGCCCAGTACGATGAGCGTGAGGCCGATCAGGCGTTCCGTCCAGTGGTCAAGCCCCTGGGGCAGGCCCATGTGAAGTTCGAGAACGGCAACGCCAAGCGCAGCCACGGTGAAGGCATGGCCGAGAGCGTACGTCATGCCTAAACGCAAGCCGCTCCACCAGTTGCGCTGCACAGCTGTAATGTCGGAGATAGCTGCGAGGTGATCGTAGTCGAACCCGTGACGCAGCCCCAGCAACAGGCAGGAGCCAAGAGCGGCATCGAGTTTCCAATCGCCGAAAATCGGTGTCACAGTGCCCAGTATAAGTCAGTTAAGGTTTGGCTGGAGAAGCATTTGTCAGTGGATCAGGGCTGGTGAAGCTGTTTGCGTCTGACTGGGCTGGCTCAGCCGGAGGTTGTAGTTCGTATAGTCGATGGTTACGACGGTCAGGCCGTAGAGAAATGTACTCGATTCGGCGCGGGCATGCGTTGCCATCGAGAAGCCGTCGACGTTGGCGTACTGGCGCGTCATGTGGGTGGTTCCGGCGAATACCGAGGGCGCTTTCGAGGCAACTCCTTCAAGCCGCACGATTGTGTAGTCTTTCGCTTCCACCCAGATCGTTCCGATGATGAGGTTGGGGGCTTTTTGCCGGGGATTGATGGAGAGAACATAGCAGTCCCGCCCATCGAGGCGTTGAATGCCGCCCGGCTTCAAGGTCATTTCATAGTTGGTGGAGGTGATCCACGCGCGCTGTACGTTCCCGGGGAGGTTGATTTCCTTTTCTCTTTCCAGGATGGGATCAAGACCGAGCCTTCGGATCATGGCAGAGCCACTCTCAGAGAGGATGGCGTAGCTTTTGCCGGATTCCTTGCGGTAGGTCGTCTTCACCGTCATTCCTGCGACGGAATGAGTCTGGTCATTGCCGCGGAATACGGCGTAGCTCTCGGTAACGGTGTATCCGGCAATTGAGTTGACGCGGGCGAGCACTGCGTTATCAACGCCTTGAATGACGGTAGCCTGGTCTGCCTGCTGGTCCGCTGCAGGAACCGTTCCGAGCAATGCCAGGCTGGAAATGAAGACACCTGACCAGGCCAGGGCCAAAAGCTTGAAACGGATCACGCTGAAAGATGCCTCCTGACCCGAGGGTCAACAATTCCATTATCGTTGTTCGCGCTGCTTCTCCGAACGGACGGAGGCGGAAACGCCCGCGAATCATTAGATGCCAAGGGTCGTAGGGAACGCTTAGGCTATTCTTGTGACCGACGTGAGGCGCGTTTGTGAGCAGAGAAGCCCATCCAATCCGCGAACGTGAGACGACCATGACGCGGCGGGGGGTGCTGGTCTGCGGAGTCGTGCAGGGGGTGGGGTTCCGGCCTTTCATCTATCGCTTAGCGCACGAGGAATCGTTGGCCGGATTCATCGGCAATGATACCGGCGGTGTGACGATTGAAATCGAGGGGCCGGGAGCGCGGGTGGAGGCGTTTCTTGAGCGGATGCGCACGGAGACTCCGCCGCTGGCGCGGATCGATTCGGTTGCAGTGCGTGAACTGAGCGCTTTGGGCGAGACGGAATTCTGCATCGTTTCCAGCCAGGTGAAGGGACAGGTGAGTACAGGCATTCCGGCAGACGCCGCCACGTGCGTTGATTGTCTGCGAGAGCTGCTTGATCCCGTGGATCGCCGCTATCGGTATCCATTCCTGAACTGCACCAACTGCGGGCCACGTTTCACCATTACGCGGCGCATTCCGTATGACCGACCGCAGACGTCGATGGCGAAGTTCCCGATGTGCGCGCAGTGCCAGGCGGAGTACGATGAGCCGCTGAACAGGCGGTTTCACGCGCAACCGAACGCCTGCCGGGTGTGCGGGCCGCATGTCTGGCTGGAGTCGCCGGACGGCACGGGAATTCCTGCTGAAGATGCCATTGCGGCAACCATCGAACGGCTGCTGGCGGGCGAAGTGATGGCGATCAAAGGCATCGGTGGGTTTCACCTGAGTGTGGACGCTAAGAATGAGGCGGCGGTGATGCGTCTGCGCGAGCGCAAGCACCGTTACGGGAAGCCCCTGGCCGTGATGGTGCGCGATCTGGAATCGGCGCGATTGATTTGCACTCTGACGGCCGAGGAAGAACTGATGCTTCAAACGCCGGCGCGGCCGATTGTGCTGGCGCGATCGCGCGAGGGCAATTGCATCGCGCCCGGGGTGGCTCCGGGGATTCCGTGGTTGGGCGTGTTTCTGCCGTATGCGCCGTTGCAGCATCTTCTGTTTGCGGATGCGCGGGTGCAGGCTCTGGTAATGACCTCCGCGAATCTGAGCGAAGAGCCGATCGCCATCGACAATGAGGAGGCGCGAGGGCGGCTGGGCGCGATTGCCGATTCATTCCTGATGCATGACCGCGACATTCTGCAACGCTGCGACGATTCAGTGTCTGCGGTTGTGGATGGCGCACCTCAGTTGATACGGCGCGCGCGAGGCTACGTGCCGCTGGCGGTGGAATTGCCGCTCGATTCACCGCCGCTGCTGGCTGTGGGCGGGCATCTGAAAAATGCTTTTACGCTGGCACGCGGACGGTTTGCCTACCAGAGTCAGCACCTGGGCGATCTCGAGAATCTGACGGGGCTCGAGTTCTTCAAGGAATCGCTGGTGCATCTGATGCGCACATTTGAGATCAAGCCGGAAATGGTTGTGCATGATATGCATCCGGGCTATCTCTCCACACTGTGGGCGAAGGAGTGGGCCACGGAACGCGGTTTGCCGTTGTTGGCGGTGCAACATCATCACGCCCATAGCGCGGGGTGCATGGCCGAACATGGACTCGACGATCCGGTGATTGGATTGAGCCTGGATGGGACCGGCTACGGAACAGACGGCAACATCTGGGGCGGGGAAGTGCTGATCTGCAGGTTGGACGGGATCGAGCGTTTCGCGCACCTTGAGTATGTGCGCATGCCGGGCGGAGAGGCAGCCATCAAAGAGCCGTGGCGCATGGCGCTTGGGCATCTGCACGCAGCGGGCTTTAATGTGAGCGACGCTCCGACACTCGGATTGCTCGGTGCGACCGAACGGGATGCCCGAGTCCTCCTGCGCATGATGGAACGGGGTTTGAATTCTCCGTTCACGTCGAGTTGTGGAAGGCTGTTTGATGCAGTGGCGGCGGTGGTACTTGAGCGGCGTGAGGTCGACTACGAAGCGCAGGCCGCGATCGAACTGGAAGGGGTGGCAGTCGACGAGCCGTATGAATTACGCCCGGAGCACGCTTATGAAATTGATCTGGTGGGCGGAGATTGGGCGCAGCATGAGCCGATTCTGATGAGCACGCGACCTTTGTGGAGCGCGATACTAGAGGACTTGCGGTCTGGCGTGAGTAAAGCGGCGATCTCAGCGAGATTTCACGCGGGAGTGGCTTTTGGGTTTGTTAAGGCAGCGATGCGGGCGCGCGGCGCCACTGGCATTGCGCAAGTCGTGTTAAGCGGAGGATGCATGCATAACCGGCGATTGGTGCGGTTGCTGCGGCAGGGCCTCGAGGCAGAGGGGTTTGAGGTCTTTCAGCATCGACGTGTGAGTCCTGGTGACGGTGGACTGAGTTATGGGCAAGCCGCCGTTGGAGCGGCCACACTGTCACGGCGAAGTGAGGGCGCGGGGGAGATCTCTGCGTCGATTCATCCATAATTGGAGGCATCGAGTTGCAAACTCTATCTTTGCTGACATCGATATGCCGGAGAACTGCGAGACTATTGAGCTTCGCGGTCTCAATTTATGGCCTGCTGCCCTTTATATCGGCAGACTTTCGAAGAGACACCCTGCTGATGGGCCTTTATTGCATTTTGCCGGTTCTAAGTTTTCCTGTGACCCTTGTTTCGTTTCGTTCTTTGCGTTTGTCTGTAGCGCTGCATTGGTTGTTAGTGTTTGGTTACGTGGCGGTATATTCGATGCTGGCTTGGAGAACCTGCGCGGAGTTGGGATATTGCGAGGGAGTGCTGTCGACTGTATTTGCAACGACGAGCACGTGGCGGGTGCGGGGCCTTTTTCTGGTCGCCATCCTCAACCTTGCACTCCTGATCCTGAAAGATAACCTGCGGCGCGAGCAAGCGAAAGCGACAGGCATCCCGGCTGCACTTTAGCCGGAGAGCCGCACCAGTTGCCGGGCCTCTTCGCGCGGGCCGAGGATCGACATGCGGGGAATGCGGCCGCGGACCATGGCCACTTCGTCGCAGCGATGAAGGCGCGGACAGATCTGGCAATCCTTGAAAATCTTGTCGGGCAATTCGGCCTTGTCTTCCACGGTGCGAAATCCAAATTTGAAAAAGAAGTCTGGAATGCGCGTAAAGAGGCAGACTGACTGGATGCCGTGTTCTTCCGCTTCTTCGATGAGCGCGCCGAGGATGCGCCCACCCGCTCCCTGGCCCTTGGCTTCAGGCTTTACCACGATGGAGCGCACCTCAGACAGATGCGGTCCGTAAAGATGCAGCGCACCACACCCGAGAAAGACGCCACTATCCGACTCGGCCACGGTGAAGTCGCGGATGTTCTCGCAGATTTCGGCGAAGGCGCGCTTGAGCAGCGTGCCGTCGGTAGAGAGCGAGTTGACCAGGTCGTAGACGTTGGAGGCGTCCGGGAGCCGGGCTTTACGCACCAGCATGAAGGGCCTCCTGAGTCAGATTTGCAATGCGTTCCGATGCGCTGGCAAGTGCCTGGCGCACACGGTCGACTGCGGTTCCGCCGACAACGTCGTGGCAATCGAGCGTTGCTCGAAGCGTAATGGCGGAGAAAAAGTCCTCATCGAAATCGGGGCTAATCACACGCAATTCATTGATCGTGAGATTGCGAAGCTCAACGCCCGCTTTTAACGCGAAACGCACAACATTTCCAATCTTCTCATGTGCTGTGCGGAAAGGAACGCCCTTGTGAACCAGGTAAGTAGCCGCGGCCATTGCATTGAGATAGCCTGACTGCGCGGCTTCTGCCATGCGTTCGCGATTGAACTGAAGGGCGGCGGTGAAACGGGCCACCAGCGTCAACATTTGCGGCACAAATTCGACTGCAAATGCCGGCTCCTGGGTCTCCTGCATGTCTTTATTGTAGGCCAGCGGCAGTCCCTTGAGTTGCAGCGTCACCGCCTGCGCAGCGCCGTTGATGCGGCCTACCTTGGCGCGGATCAATTCGGTCAGATCGGGATTTTTCTTCTGCGGCATGGCGCTGGAGCCGGTAGAAAAGGCCTCAGGCAATGTGATGAATCCGAATTCCGCTGTGGCAAAGAGGGTGATTTCCTCGGCAAAGCGGCTGAGATGAAGGCCGACTACTGTAAGCGCATGAAGATATTCGAGCAGGAAATCGCGATCACTTGTCGCGTCGATTGAGTTGGCGGTGGGAGCGGCGAATCCCAACTCCCGCGCCGTAATGGTGCGGTCGAGCGCGAGAGTTGCACCGGCCACCGCGCCCGAACCAAGCGGGCACTCGTTGAGCCGCGTTGCGCAATCGCGGAGCCGACTTGCATCGCGAAGCGCCATCTCAACGTAGCCGAGGAGCCAGTGTGCGACCAAGACGGGTTCCGCGCGCTGCAGGTGCGTGTAGCTGGGCATGACGGATTCGCCGGCGGCAGTCGCCTGTTTGACAAGAGCGCCGGCCCAAGCGGCGAGAGCCTCAATGACTTGGCCGATTTGCGCGCGAACGTAAAGGCGCAGGTCCGTGGCGATCTGCTCATTGCGACTGCGGCCGGTGTGAAGTTTAAGGCCGAGCGAGCCGATGCGCTCGGCGAGTGTCAGTTCCACAAAATGATGAATGTCTTCGGCGGATGGGTGATTGCGCACCAGGGCTTGTCCCTCTTCAGACTGGTGGTCGGCTGCGATGGAATCGAGCGCCGCACGCAACTCCGTTGTTTCACTTTCGGTTAAAATCCCAGCCGCACAGAGAGCCGACGCGTGGGCTTTGCTGGCAGCCACTTCCTGAGGAAGGAGCCGCCAATCAAAGACAATGGAGCGCTGCCACTTTTCAAACTCCGCATCGAGCGGCTCCCGAAATCGGCCAGACCACATCTTCACAGGTTGGTGTTCGTTGAACATTGATTCAGGCGTACCTCACGCTATTCCTTTTCTTTGGCGCTATTCAATTTGGGCATTTCGCTGCCTTTGCTGAGGGTGATAAGGCCGACCGCCGCGTAGGTAAGGAGCTTATCGCGGGTGTCTGTGATGTCGAGATTGCGCATGGTGA
>OBLU010000132.1_pt1 | contig 69624 bp, 56 predicted proteins | sample 1518681 | NCBI WGS metagenome assembly OBLU01 (sample SAMEA3539304, study PRJEB22396) | soil metagenome | biome: tundra; feature: field; material: soil | place: USA | collected 2010-05 | depth 0.15 m | reverse complement strand
AACCGATTAGCGGCAAAGCCCTGATCCCCTGCGATTCCCTGCAGCGGGCTGATTACGAAGCAACGCCCTGACTCTATGGAGGATCTGTCGCCCGCCGCAGAGCCGCACGCGCCAGCAGACGGGTCGAATCGAGCGTCGGCAGGGGCGAGTTGCCGTCGTTCATAATGAGCGGAATCTCCGTGCAGCCCAGCACGACGGCATCGCAGCCCTGCTCTTTCAATCGTCCCATCGCCTGCTGGTGGTACGCGACCCCCTCCGGCCTGAAGACGCCGCAGACCAGTTCCTCCATGATGATGCGATTGATCTCTTCGCGGTCGGCGGCGTTGGGACGCACAGATTCGAGTCCGGCTGCCGTGAGCTTTGCCGGATGGACTTCACTCTCCACGAGCCAGCGCGTCCCAAGAAGCCCGATGCGATGGAACCCGCGCCCCGCCGCCTCGTTGGCCACCACTTCCGCGATGTGTAGCCAAGGCAACGGCGAGCGGCTGGCAACGCAGGGAAGCCCCTGGTGAATCGTGTTGTCCGGACAGATAAGAAAGTCCGCGCCGCATTGGGCGAGTTTGTGGGCCGATGCGAGCATCAGCTCGCCCACACCCTGCCAATCGCCGCGATAAACGCGCTCCATGTAAACGCCCAGGGAGTAAGTGTGCAGCGTGACTTCGGGGTGAGCATGCGGGCCGAGCAACTGCGCGCCCTCGATGCAGATTGTCCGGTAGCAGAGAGCAGCGCCCTCGGCAGAACAGCCAACGATTCCAATATGCAGCGCCATCAATCGATTTTACAGAGATACTGAAGGCCGCCTTGCTTGCGCTGATCGCCTGGAGTAGGGAATCATGCGAAAGATTGCACCCGGTGTCCAAATCGCCATCGCCTGGCCGTCATCCTAGTAGCGGACATCAAGCCGCCAACACACAAGGAGGTTATTCCATGCAGTATATGTTGATGATTTATGCAGAAGAAGCTAGCTTCGCCAAAATGACCCCCACGCAACAGGAGCAGGGCTATGCGGCTTACATGGCCTACTCAGAAGCGCTCGCAACGGCGGGAGCTATGAAGGCGTCAGGACGCTTGCGGCCCACCTCGACAGCCACAACTGTGCGCCTGGTAGACGGTAAGCCCCAGACGCTCGACGGCCCATTCGCGGATACCAAGGAACAGCTCGGCGGCTACTTCCTGATCGACGTGCCTGACCTGGATGCTGCCCTCACCTGGGCCGCGCGCTGCCCCGGGGCCAGTCACGGCTCGGTGGAGGTGCGGCCGATATGGCAGATGTAGGTGCGTACTTCCGCGCCGTGCGCGCACATTGATCTCGAAGACACCCTTCATGACCGATCGCGACAGTGACGAGCAGGCGCGCAATACGACAGAAGAGGTTGCGCGCCGCAGTTACGGAAAACTGATAGCGTTTCTCGCTGCGCGCACACAGGACGTGGCTGCGGCCGAGGACGCTCTCTCCGAGGCATTTGCTGCTGCGCTCACTAGCTGGCCGCAGAGAGGCTGTCCCGCAAACCCTGAGGCCTGGCTGCTCACCGTCGCGCGGCGCAAGCTGATCGATAGCATCCGCGGGGAGCATCGGGATCGGATCCAAAGCGCAACCGATCAGTTGCATATTATGGATGAAATCATCGCCGCCGCGCCCGCTGAAGCCGAGATCCCCGATGAGCGGCTCGCCATGATGTTTGCCTGCGCGCATCCGGCCATTGATGCCGGCGTGCGCGCGCCCCTCATTCTCCGGGTGGTGCTCGGCCTCGACGCCAAGGCCATCGCATCAGCCTTCCTCACTTCACCGGCTGCCATGGGCAAACGGCTTGTCCGCGCAAAAGAGAAGATTCGTCAGGCCCGGATTCCTTTCCGTGTTCCCGAGCGCGGCGAACTCGCCGACCGGCTCGAGACCGTTCTCGACGCCATCTACGCCGCGTTCACCGAGGGCTGGACAGACCCGGCCGGGACCGATGCCGCCCGCCGTGATCTCGCCGAAGAAGCAACGTATCTCGCCAGGTTGATCGCCGGCCTGCTGCCTGAAGAGCCGGAGGCGCTGGGTCTTCTTGCGCTACTGCTGCATGCCGAGGCGCGCCGCCGTGCCCGCCGCAATTCGCTCGGTGAGTTTGTGCCGCTCGCCGAGCAGGACACGACGCTGTGGGATGCGGATCTGATTCGGGAAGCGGAGACTCTGCTGCGCCGCGCCAGCGCGCTCGGCGCTCTCGGCCGCTATCAACTGGAAGCCGCTTTACAATCTGCGCACGTCTATCGCTGCCGCACGGGGCAAGCCAACTGGGATGACATCGTCGGCCTCTATGACGCCTACCTCGCGCTGACCGGCTCTCCGGTGGTCGCCATCAATCGTGCCGTGGCGCTTGCAGAACTGCACGGCCCCGCTATCGGACTCGAAGCGCTCGAAGAAGTGGCCGTAGATGCCCGCATCGCGGAATATCAGCCCTACTGGGCCGCCCGTGCAGACCTGCTGGCTCGATCCGGAGCCCACGCGGAAGCCCGACATTCCTATGCCATCGCCATCGGGCTTGAGCGTGATCCCGCCGTCCGCCGGTTCCTACAGGAGCGTCAGTCAGCGCTGCCGCACTAGCTTGCCTCTGTGTGGCGTCTTTTATGCAGAGAGAGTCCGAGGCTAATCTCCCGCGAGCTGTTCCAACAGCGTGTCGAAGTCGGCCAGGGTCGCGTATTCGATGATGACTTTGCCGCGGCCGCTATGGTCTTCAATGCGAACCTTGAGGCCGAGGGCGCGCTGCAGCCGCTCCTCCACTTCGCGCACATTGGCGTCGACGGGTAGCTCCGGCTTGGGCTCTTTCTTGTTGCGCTCGGGAAAGAGCATGCTCTGAACCAGTGTCTCTGTTTGGCGAACAGAAAGCGAAAGTGCGGCGATCCTCTGGGCCGCTTTCTCAATCTCCGGATGATGGTTCAGGCCTAGCAGAGCGCGCGCGTGTCCAAAGCTCAATTCACCCGCCTCAACGCGGGCCTGCACCCTCTCGGGTAACTTCAACAGTCTTAGAAAGTTAGCAACGGTTGTGCGATCTTTGCCTGTGCGCAGTGCCATCTGTTCCTGGGTCATGTGGAATTCACGCGAGAGGCGCTCGAACGCACGCGCCTGCTCCATCGCGTTCAGGTCAGCGCGCTGCAGGTTTTCGACGATGGTGATCTCCATCGCCTGCTCGTCGGAGACCTGGCGAAGGATGGCGGGGATGGTTTGCTTACCCGCGAGCTGGGAGGCTCGCCACCGCCGCTCTCCTGCGATTAACTGGAATCGACCATTCTGCAGCGGGCGCACCAATACGGGTTGGACAACGCCGTTGGCCGTGATGGATGCTGCCAACTCGGCAAGCTGCTCCTCGTTCATCTGCGACCGTGTCTGAAAAGGATTGCGATCGATCTGGTCGATGGGGATCTCGCGGGGCTTCCCGCCCTCCGCTTCCATCGCAGCCGGAGCTGGCGCAGCCGGCGCATGCGCCCTCGGCAGCAATGAATCGAGACCCTTGCCGAGTGCGCGGCGTTTCGTATCGGGAGGAGCGGGCGTGATGTTCATTCGGAATCCCTTCTGTCGAGGCCACGGGGCCGAGGCTCAAAACTGGAACTACTGAAACTGCCTTGAGAGCGCTGTGCCGGCGCGCCGATCAGGAGTATGGCCAGAATCGAACCTCACGCTTGGGCCGGTTTGATTCTTGTACTTTTCGTTCAGCGGCGCGGGGGCTTTCAATGTGATTGCGCGCCAAATACTCTCCGGCCAGCTCGAAATAAGCTTCACTCCCACGGGAGCGTCCATCATAAAGGGCGATGGGCTTGCCGTAGCTCGGTGCTTCGGCGAGGCGGACATTGCGCGGAATCACGGTGCGGAAGAGTCGTTCCTGGAAATATTCACGCAAAGTCTCCGTGACCTGCTGGGCGAGGTTGGTGCGGTCGTCATACATGGTGAGCAGGACGCCCTCGATCGTGATCTCCGGGTTGAAGGCCGCGCGGACGCGTTCCAGCGTCGAAATCAGCTCGGAAATCCCTTCCAAGGCGAAATATTCCGCCTGCATGGGGACGACGAGGGAGTTGGCGGCGACGAGAACATTGAGCGTCAGCAGATCAAGCGCCGGGGGGCAGTCCAGAACCACCAAGTCGTAGTTGTCCTTGATGGGGGCGAGGGCCTTGCGGAGACGGACAGCGCGGTCTTCGGCACCGGTAAGTTCGACATTGGCGCCTGTCAGGTTCTTGGAGCCGGGCAAAACCCAGAGATGGTCGATCTCCGTGGGCAGAATGACCTGCTCAGCCGAGGCGTTGCCGACAAGAACATCATAGATCGAATGGCGATTGTCGTCTCGCTGCAAGCCTAGTCCGGAAGAGGCGTTTGCCTGGGGATCGCAGTCCACAAGCAGCACTTTGAGGCCCTCGAGCGCCAGGCAGGCAGCCAGATTGATCGCAGTGGTAGTTTTGCCGACTCCGCCCTTTTGATTGACAACGCCGAGAATCTTGCCCATGGCATTTCAGAGTAAAGCGCAGGGGGCGGCATGTGCAGCGAGATCTGTTGTGGAGAACTCAGCAAAGCTGTGGAAAGCGTTCTCGGTGGAACATAGCCAGCAAATATAAGCGTCTCAGGACAATAGGGTTGCGCGGGCGTGCAGAATTTATGAAGAGGAGCGGGCCGAAAGGCGCATCGGTGGAAAACTTGCTGCTTCGCACCTGCGAACGTGGCGGATAGAGAACGCAAGGACTCCAGTGATTCTAGGTGAGGGTATGGGAGGACGCCACGTTCCACGTGGAACCCATTGCGCGCCCTAAGGACAGGATTGGGCGCCGGAGCTTTCCATGTTCCACGTGGAACATTGCGATCCCGCGCCGGTGAGCTAAAAGGCCTCCATAAGAGCCGAAGCCCTCCTTGCCTCCTTTTTCATCTTTTCATCACTGCGGAAGCCGCCTTTTGCGCTGTAGAATCCCTTTGTTTCTCGCCGAAGACTTCTCTATCGTGGAATTCGTCCGGGCGACGATTGCCGAGAGGGAGCAATCTTATGGAACGTGCAAACGCATTCGTCAGCCATCCTGCAATGCCAACTCCAACAGAGGTCGCTTCCACATTGGGCCGAAACGCTGGGCTGTGGCAGGACTTCGTTCGGTTCTGCGCCGAACAGGGCATCACCGAGACAGAGTGGAAGTCGGCCTCGCCGAAATATGGGTGGTCACTTCGCCTAAAGCGAAGGAAGCGGACGATTCTCTATCTGGGCCCGTGCGAAGGGTGCATTCGCGTGGCTTTTGTGCTGGGAAAGAAAGCCGTGGAGGCAGCACGCAAGAGTGATCTCGCCCCGGAGATGCTGGCCTTGATTGATGAAGCGCCGCGCTATGCCGAAGGGACAGGGATTGTATTTCTCGTGAGGAGAATGAGCGATTTGGCCACGGTGAAAGCCCTGGTATCAATCAAGCTGGAGAACTGATCCGCAGACCCAGCGCAAGGATGCGATCATTTCCTCTCGGCAGCGAAACCGGGTTGTGCCAATCGAAGTCCTTCCCGGCGGCGGTCTGAAGATTTTCCAGCGTCGCACCCGTCGTCATCAGCGCGAGCCAACCGCCGGAGCGAACTAGACGGCTGGCTGCTTGAACCGCGACAGCCATCCGGTCGACCGCGCGGAGGGTGACGCAATCGAAGGTGGCCTGCAAAGTCTCAGCGCGACCGGAGTGGACGCTGGCCGAAAGTTCGAGAACGCGCAGCACCTCCTGGAGGAACGCGGCCTTCTTGCCTTGCGACTCGGCAAGAGTGACAGCGATCTCGGGGCGGCAAAGAGCGATGGGGATGCCGGGAAAACCGGCGCCAGAACCGAAGTCGAGTAGGGTTGCGATGCCTCGGGGTAATGCGCGGGCGCAGACGATGGACTCGACAAAATGGCGCGCGAGAATGCCGTCTTCCTCGCGAATTGCGGTAAGGTTGACGCGTTCATTCCAGCGAAGAATAAGCGAAATATAAGTATCAACCGCTTTAGATTCAGTAGCTTGAAGCGAGGCCATGTCCGCTGCAACCAGCAGCCGGTTGAGGCGAACTGTGGGGGACTCCGGTTCGGTGTCAGAGGTCACTCGGCGGTGACCGACTCTTCAACGCGCCTTGGCTGCCAGGCACCGGCCGCCTGCACAAAGGCGGCGAAGATGGCGCGGGAGAAGGCGCTGACGGTGTAGGTGCGCTCGGGATGCCACTGAACCGCGACGACAAACTGCTCAGGCGAATCGAGTTCGACCGCCTCGACGACGCCGTCGGCGGGAGAGACGGCGCTGACGCGCAGGTTGTCGCCCACCTTGTGGATCGCCTGGTGGTGGCTGGAGTTGACCTGGGGCGGATCCACGCCGGGCGCGAGAAGTTTGGCCAGACGGGATTCCGGGGCGATTTGGATCGGGTGGGCCTCGGCGACTGTGCGGCCGGGGCGGTGATTCACAGGAGTCTTGATGACGGTTTCGAGGTCCTGGATGAGGGAGCCGTTGCGCCAGACATTGAGCGATTGCGCGCCGTGGCAGATGGCCAGGATGGGCTTGTGCAGGTTGAATGCGTCCTGCAGCAGGAGCTCATCAACGGCAGTACGGCCGGGGTCGGCGGGTCCGCATTCGGGGATGCGCGCTTCGCCAAACCTTTGTGGGTCAACGTCATAGCCGCTTCCAGGGAGCAGAATGCCTTGCACGCCGGCAAGCAGGCGGGCGACGCGGTCCTGGCGCTCGTGGAGGGGCACGATGACGGGCGTAGCCCCGGCGGCGTGGAGCGCGGCGATATAAGCGGGCAGCGAGCGCTGGTTGTATTCGGTGTCGCTGCTGGTGGGTTCGGGGATGGCAATGCGGACGGTCATCGAAAGATAGTGTAAGCCCAGGCGGGCAAGTGCGGCGGAATTGGATGTGTTTCAGCGGCGGTAGTATCACTATCGGGGGGCGCTGCGGATTGGATGGTGACCAGGGATTTGAACCGCCTGATAGCGGAACTCGAAGCCGACTCATCGCTTGTCGAGCCAAATCGGCTGCGGAAGCGGATCGAGGTCCTCGACGAGCTCGACGCTCTCTGCGGAGACGCTGACTCCAAGCCGACGGAGACTGATCTATATGAGCGTACGAGAGCAATCCGGGCCCTGCTCGAAGGTGCAAATGCCGCGATTTATCAGGCCATTCGTAGCGAGGTGCAGCGGGGTGCGCGGCCTCACGGATTGCGTCGATGGATTCAAGTATGCGCGAGCAAGGGAACACCGCCTCGCGGCCTGGGTTATGACGACTTGGACGAGTTGATCAGCGGGGTCCTCCAGTTGAGGGAGCCGGGCAACGCACCGGTTCACCCTGGTCCCGAAGAGGTGTTCTATCAGCCCACGCCCGTGCGTCACATTCTTCAGATGATTGAGGTCAGCGGATTGTCGGAAGCCGATGTTCTGGTCGATCTCGGCTCCGGATTGGGCCATGTGCCCCTGCTCGCGTCGATTCTGACCAGGGCGCGCAGCATAGGCATCGAAGCGGAGGCGGCCTACGTGGCCAGTGCACGGGAGTGCGCGGAAAGCCTGGGCCTGAGCCCGGTCACCTTCGTGCAGCAAGACGCGCGGGACGCAGATCTCTCCACCGGGACCGTGTTCTATCTATACACGCCTTTCACCGGCGCTCTGTTGCAGAGCGTCCTCGACAAGCTGCGGAAGGAAGGCGGGAAGCGAGACATCCGAGTGTGCACGCTTGGGCCCTGCACGCTGGTCGTGGCAAAGGAGCCCTGGCTGAGAGAGAGCGCACCGCCGAACGCCGATCGGATTGCTTGTTTTCGGTCGGGTGGTTAAAAACGCCGATCCGATCCTTCCTACGAAGGGACTGGGGTTGGAATCCATATGGTGTCTTATTCGGAGCGGAGGACCTTCATGGGGTCGATCCGCGAGGCGCGGTATGCCGGCAAAAATGCCGCTACGAACGTGGCCGCCAGCAGAATGCCTACGCTTGCAACGATCGATGCGGGGTCAGCGGGGCTGGTCTCGTAAAGCAGGCTCCGGATGGCGCGTGTGGCTGCAAGGGATGCAAGCAAACCCAGCAAGATCCCTCCTCCAACAGGCACCAGCGCCTCCAGCAGAACGAGGCGGATGAGCAAAACCTTGCTTGATCCGAGCGCAACGCGAATGCCGAATTCAGGAGTTCGAAGGGAGACCGAATACGCCAGAACGCCATAGACTCCGAGAATTGCGAGGAGCAGCGCCGCGATGCCGAATGAAGACAGAACGATGGACTGCAAACGCTCCGGGGCAACTGACTGCACCAACTGCGTGTCGAGCATTTCAATGACGGGGAGGGCGGCTTCAGGATCGACATCCCAGATTTGGCGGCGAAGAGTCGCAGCGAACTCATCGAAATTGCGAGAAGTACGCACGAGAAGGAATACGGATGTCGGCGGATCGTGCCAGAAGGGCAGGTAAACAACCGGGATGTTTTCCTTGAGATTCGCGATGCGCGCGTCGGCGGCGATTCCGGTGACCGTGTAAATGCGCCCATCGAACTTGAACTTGCGACCGAGCGCGTGGCTATCGGGCCATGCTGCTTGCGCCGCTCTTTGCGAGATGATCGCGCTCTGCGGATTGGAGCGCTCACTGGCTGTGAAATCGTGGCCGGCGATGAGCTTCGTCTGCATCGTTGCGAAATAGCCAGGACTGACGTTGCGGAGATTCGCCGTAGGAACTTCGCTCTCGGGCAGCGGATGATCTGGACGGTACATGCTATGGACAACGTTATCGCCGCTCAAGGGCATAGTGCTGGTGATCGCGGCAAATTCAACTCCGGGAGTCGAGTGAATCTTGTCGAGCATGCGGTCGATGAATTCGGAACGGGCGGAGTCGCCAGACCCGTTTGACTGGTCGTATCTCGGGCTGAACAGATCCACCTCGGCGAGAACCACGTGGTTCGCATTAAAATCATGCGGCTGATTGAGAACCCGCGAAAAGCTGCGGACTACAAGGCCGGTCACGATGAGAAGCACGACTGTGCATGCGATTTCAAAGGTGATGAGCAACCGTCGGACGAAGGAAGTTTGGCCGGTATTCGCTATGCGCGTTGACCTGGACTGCAATGCACGCTGAGGGTTGAAGCGGAGCGATCGCAGAGCCGGAAGCGTACCCGACAACAAGGCGGCAATTCCGGAGATTCCGCACGCGAAGAGGAGAACCGGCCAAGTGACATGGATTTCGTGCAGGCGCGGAAGGTTTTCAGGGGCGATGGCTGCAAAAAGCCGAATTCCGCCGAATGCCAGCAGAACGCCGAGGGCCCCGCCGGTGAGACTGAGAACGACGCTTTCCATTAATGCCGCCTGAAAGAGGCGCATTCGCCCCGCGCCGAGTGCGGCTCGAACGGCGTTGTCACGCTCGCGCACGGTGGCACGCGCCAGTTGCAAGCTGGCAAGATTCACGCAAGCAATCAGCAGGAGGCCGAGAACTGCCGCGAAAAGCAACCAGAGCACCTTGCCGATGTTGCCTGCCACCTCCTGTGAAAGCGGCTCGACGATTGCGCCGAGGTGAATGGGCAAATGATTGGTCGCTGAATAAGCGCGCAGCATGGAAGCGAGTTCGGTGGATGCCTGGCTCACGACAACGCCTGGTTTTAGGCGTGCCACGACGAGGAAGGCGAACTCGGCGTCGTCTGAGGCGTCGTCTCCCTGTGGGACGAATGGCTGGAACACTTCGTAGGGGGACTTTTGGTCGGGGCTTGCGCCGCCGCGCATTTCGTTGATGACAGGAAACTCGAAGTTGCGTGGAAGAACTCCAACCACCGTGACTGGTTCGCCTTTGACCTTGACAGTCTGTCCCACAACGCTGGGGCCGCCCTGAAACAGGCCCTGCCAAGCAACCCAGCTGATGACAACCACATCATTCTTGCCCGGCTGAGCCTCTTCGGCCCGAAAGGTGCGACCGAGCGCGGGCGTCACACCGAGCACAGAGAAGAAGTTGGGCGAGACGTTGAGTCCCTTCTCGATGCGAGGATGGTCGCCGCCGGCGGTAACGGCAAACGACGCGTTTTGAAGGAGAGCTGCGTCCTGAATAGTGTTGGCGTGCGACCGCAGATAGACGAAGTGACGGTAATTGTCGGGGACGGAGGGGTACTCTTTGGCTGCCTCCTGAACCACCTCGCGCCAGATCACGATTTGCCGGGGATCGCGGAAAGCGTAGGGGCGCAGGAGGACTGAATCGAGGATGCTGAAAACGGCCGTACTGGCGCCGATGCCGCAAGCCATGATGAGCAGGGCGACAAGAGTGAATCCTGGTGTCCCGCGCAGCTGCCGGAACGCATAGCGCACGTCTTGCAGAAACCGTTCGAAGGGCGCCCAGCCCCAGGCTTCGTGAGTCTGCTCCCTAATCAGTGTCGTGTTGCCAAAGGCGCGACGGGCGGCGTAACGGGCTTCTTCTGGCGGCAGGCCATTTTCCGCGCTGCTCTTCTTCCTCTAATTCCAGATCAGAACACAATTCGCGCTCGAGGTCCGCGTCGCGCTTCTTGAAATACCACCATTTCATCTCAGCTCTCCTCGGCGGCGGGCCACATCACGCGCGCCACAGCCTCGGCCATTTGCTTCCACTGCGATTCTTCTACGAGGAGCTGCTTCCTGCCCTTGTCCGTCAGCCGGTAATACTTGAATTCCCGGTTTCGGTCAGGAGCGGTCTCCCACTTGGCACCCACCCATCCTCTTTCTTCAAGGCGATGTAACGCCGGATAGAGCGAACCGTGCTGCATTTGCAAAAAGTCGTTTGTCGTTCGCTGAATGTGCTTGCCGATCTGGTGTCCGTGAGCGGGTCCGTAAAGAAGCGTCCGCAAGATGAGCATGTCCAGGGTGCCCTGGAGAAGTCCAGCCCGTTGCTGTGTCTGTTTCGCCATGGAAGACATTCTACCTTCGATCTGGCGGCAATGGTAGATATTCGACTACCGGTTGTCAAGGACGGTGTCTGAAAAATAAGAGAGGGGCTGGCGCTCTGTGGATGCCGCGAACGGATCGCGTGAGGATCCTGTGGTTTGACGAAAGTCACTCAAAGGAAATAGACATAGACAATCCCATGGAGAGTGTCGATGTCCAGATTCCTGTTTACGATGTTGCCGGTAAACGATCTCGGCTTGCCGACGCGGCTGGTGCCGATTGCGCGGGAACTTGCGGATCGCGGGCACGAGGTGGCGGTGTTCAACCCGGCTCCGGCGCCTGCGAAGCTGATTGAGGATGCGGGGCTGATGAATCTGCCGATGCCTGCGCGGCCCATGCCGCCTCTGGGGGGCGACCCAGCCAAGGCGAGCATGGCCTGGGACGTGGAGGAGATGTTTGGCCACTTCTTCTCAGATGTGGAGGGGGTACGGGCGGTAACCGCTGTGCACCTAGACCTGGTACGCGATTACGCTCCCGATGTGGTGGTGGACTCGTTTGGTCTGTTTCCGTGCATGGCGGCGCGGATTCTGGGGATTCCGCTGGTGACAGTGAATCAGGGCAACTTTCATCCGGCAAGCGCGGGGTTTCTGTGGTGGAAGGGGGAGCGTCCGGCGGGATTGCCGAGTGCGGCGCCGGCGGTCAATGCGGTGCTCGCGGAGTATGGGCTGGCCCCGGTGGAGCGCACAGTGGATCTGTTTGCAGGCGACCTCTCGTTGATTGCGGGCACTCCGGAGACCGACCCGGTGACTCCCGGCGAAAGTATCGCGCACGTTGGCCAGATCATTTGGCAGCGCGGCGACGCGGTGCTGCCGGAGTGGGTGACGAAGCTCGACCACGATCAGCCGCTGGTGTGGGTTTATGGCAGAAATCCGCGGTATGCGGGGTCGGCGGGGACAAATCCGTTTGACTCGATTGTGGTGATTGAGGCGGTGATTGCGGCACTTGGCGATGCTCCGATGCGCGTGGTACTGACAACGGGCTATCAGGAAATTCCGGAAGAAGTGGGCGCGCTACCCTCGAACTTTCTGCAAGCCCCTTATCTGCCGGGGCTGGCGATGTCGGCGCGCTGCGATGTGATGGTGCATCATGGCGGGCACAGTTGGGTGATGACGGGATTGTGCGCGGGAAAGCCAGCGGTGATGATTCCCACCAGCACCGAGCGCGAAAGCAATGCGCGGCGGCTTGCTGCATTGGGCGCGGGCGAGGTGGTGGTGCCAGTGAACGGGCCGGATGGAGGGAAGCAGATCGACATTGCGGACTTCAGGGCGAAGGTCGATCGCGTGCTTCTGGATCCGCGGTATGGCAGCTCGGCTCGGCGGGTGGCGGATTCGATGCGGGCGTTTGGCGGGTCACGAGAGGCGGCTGATCGCATCGAGGGGCTAATCGGGAAGCGAGGTTAAACGCCTTTGGATACATTTCCAGGGGAGTTGAAGAGGCGGTTTACTGGTCTATATATGTCGTGATACGATATATCTATGAAGGACGGATTTCCCAAAACCGGCGCTGATTCGCTACTCAGGACGCTAGCTGATTTTCGTTATGAGTTGCGCTGTTTTCTTCAGTTCAGTGAACGCGCGGCGCTGGAAGTGGGACTACAGCCGAGGCAACATCAGCTTCTATTGCAGGTAGCGGGCGCTCCCGATCCCACGGCCGTGACGATCGCCTATGCGGCCGAGCGGCTGGGGCTGAAACACAACAGCACGGTGGAACTTGTGGATCGATCGGAGCGCGAAGGCCTGCTTGCGCGAACTCCGGACCTCGACGACGGCAGGCGGGCGATTTTGCAAGTAACGCGCAAAGGCAGGAAGCTGCTTGGCCAGTTGGCGGGCGATCATGCGCGGGAGTTGAATGAACTGGCGCCTCGGATGACGCTTGCGCTGGAGCGTGTGAGACTGCACGCGCAAGATGGCCCTGTTGCGGGGGACCGATGAGATCGCGACCCTCTGCATTGCGGGACTTTACTGTGGATCGACGAGTGTGGCTGCTGACGGGCGTGGCACTCGTAATTGGCGCGGGCGCGGCAGTACTGGCCGTGATTCTCTTGCACGCCATTGCGCTTGCCACGAACATTTTCTACTACCACCGGCTGAGCATGGCGATGGTTGGGCCCGCCGGCTCGCCGCTCTCACCATGGCTCATGATGCTGACGCCTGTTGTTGGCGGGCTGCTGGTGGGTTTCATCGCTCACTTCGGGTCAGACAAGATTCGCGGTCATGGGATTCCCGAGGCAATTGAGGCGATTCTTCTGAATGGCGCACGCGTCGATCCCAAGGTGGCGGTACTCAAGCCGTTGTCGGCGGCCATTGCAATTGGGTCAGGCGGACCTTTTGGAGCGGAAGGACCGATCATCATGACCGGCGGGGCATTCGGCTCATTGATTGCCCAGTGGCTCAAGTTGACGGACGCCGAGCGGACGACCCTGCTGGTGGCAGGCGCGGCTGCCGGCATGTCAGCAACTTTTGCAGCGCCGATTGCAGCGATCCTGCTGGCCGTGGAACTGCTTCTCTTCGAGTGGCGGCCGCGCTCCCTGGTGCCGGTGGCGGTGGCGAGTGTTTTCGCAGGTGCATTGGGCATCTTCTGGCTTGGACCGGGTCCCCTGTTCCCTGTCGCATTCCATTCGACCATTCACCTCGAGCAGTCGCTGCTGGTGGCGGTACCGCTCGGGATTCTTGTCGGATTTGCGTCGGCGGGACTCAGCCGGTTGATGTATGGCTTCGAGGATGGATTTGAACACTTTTGCGGGCGCCTGCGGCTGCACTGGATGTGGTGGCCGGCGATCGGGGGCATCGGAATTGGATTGGGCGGATTCTTTTTTCCGCGGGGACCGGGCGTCGGCTACGACAACATCGCAGAAGTGCTGCGCGGGAATGCTCCGGTGGCCCTGTTGCTTGGGCTCATCCTGGTCAAATCGCTGATGTGGTCATTTTCACTGAGTTCGGGGACGTCAGGCGGCGTGCTGGCACCCATCTTGATGATTGGCGCAGCACTGGGCGAGGCTGCGGCGCAGTTGGCCCGTACGCCGCCGGAAATACAGGCACTTTGGGCGCTGATGGCCATGGGGGCGATGCTCTCGGGCGCGCTGGGTGTACCGCTTACGGCGATTCTCTTTTCGCTGGAGCTGACTCATGCTTTGCCTGCCGTGCTTCCGCTCGCGCTGGCCTGCACTGCGTCCTATCTTGTGACCTCATTAGTGATGCCGCGCTCAATTCTTACGGAGAAGCTCAGCCGCCGCGGATATCATTTATCGCGCGAATATGGTGTTGACCCGCTGGAATTGGTGAGTGTCGCGGACGTGATGACGCAGCCATTCGCACCGGACGAGGACGACAGTGCGAGCGATCGGTCGGAGGACTCGCGGGAGGTTTTCGCCTATTCCGATGAGACCTGCCGGGCAGTTGCGGAGGAAATGGCGACGACAGGGGTGATGAGCATGCCGGTTGTAGACCGGCAAACAGGGCTTATCTGCGGCCAAATTGGCGCGGCAGAGCTGCTGGTTGGGCGACGGCGCGCGGTGGTTCGGGAGTCGGAACGCAGTAATCGCTTCCAGATCCCAGGCCCGCGAGACGATCTGCGTAAGTCCGCGTAAACAGGGCCAAGACTATCTGCTTTTTTCTGCGTCGAGCTTGCGGATGAGGAAATCCTTCAATGCGATCACGTTGTTGTGCTCAGGGTCGTGAGAACTGTAGATCAGGGTGACATTGCCCTTGCGAGCGGCTGCAAGTATGGGCTGCCAGGAGTCTGGATTCTCTTTGAGTTCGGCGAAGTATCGACGGCGGAACTCGGTCCACCGCACTGGATCGTGGTGAAACCATTTCCGCAGTTCGACGCTTGGGCCCGCTTCCTTTAGCCATGCACCGATTTCCAACGAGGATTTTTTCGCGCCTCGAGGCCATAAGCGCTCAACCAGAATGCGAACGCCATCGGTGTTGGAAGGTGCTTCGTAAACCGCCTGAGCTGGATCATTGAATGCCCCTGCAATAGAAAGCTTCTCTGTTCATGATGGAGCCAAAAACATGGAAAGCCGACATCGCGGGCGGGGGTCCGCTTGAAACGGAACTCGCTAGGTCTCTTTAAGAAGCTCGGTGCGGTACTTGGGGGCGAGAGCCCTCGCCTTTTCGAAGGAATTCGGCCATCTGCTGCCCGTCTAATTTGGGTGGCGGGGTTGTCCGAGTGGCGACGGGAACTCCCATTTCGGCGAAAAAGCGCTCGTTCCCGGCAGGTGCGCAGATGCAGATCATGCGGGCCGGCCCCGAGGAAGCGTTGTGGAACTGATGCGGAGCGTTGGCTGGAATGTTGATGGTTTCGCCAGCGCGCACGGTGGATTTGCTGCCGCGGAAGGTTGCTTCGATTTCACCGTCGAGCAGAATAAACGTCTCTTCGAAGTCGTGGCGATGCGGGCCGGGCCCGCCGCCCGGAGGGATATGCATGTCGATAACGCAGAACCGTTCGTTGGTGTCTTTTCCGGCGACGGTGACGGTGTAGGTGTCGCCGACCAGGCCGATGTGGGTCTGCTTTCCGCCGTTGGGCTGGGCGAAGGTTAAGGTGCGATTGAGGTCGTCGGCGGGGATGGGCGGGTATTCCTGGTTTGTTTGGGACATGCTGCTCCTCCCTGGGTTTGAAGGGGAATTCGCGGAACGGGTTGGCGGCGCCCTATGCTCGCGACGGCTTACCGCAGAGGGCGAGGGCGCCAAACCTTTGCGACAGTAGCCAAGTTTTGCTCCCGAAGAGGCGATGTACTCGATTCATCTGGGATAACGGCCATTCTTCAGAATCGGATCGAGATGCCGTTTTCGCACATGGTGGTGAGGACGGAGAGCAGATTGGTAACACCGAGGAGGTGGCGGACACCCTTGCCGAGGTTGACCAGTTCAAGACAGCAGCCGGTCGACTTGGCGGAGACATAGAGACGCACCACGGTGCCGAGTCCCATGCTGTCCATGTGGGTGAGGTCTGTGAGGTCGAGCACGATGCGCTTGCTGTCGGGGATGAGCTGGCAGATGCGGGCGTAAAGCATATCGGCGACGCCCGCGACGAGTTTGCCGCGGCAGCGCACGATGGCCAGGGTGCCCTTGCGTTCCACGTCGAGAGAGAAGATGGTTGCGGCTGCTGTTTCAGGCATTCGGCACTTCCTTGGGGAAGATCGCGGGGAATTCAAAAGCCGGTGTGGAGGGATTCTCTCACAGAGTAAGGTGGGATTGGAACGGGTTTCGCGGTGGCCCGGGGGCGAGCCGGGCGACCTCGTCGACCCGCTCTCTCTATTGTGAAAATTCAGAGGCCGATCATCGACGGAAAGACGTGCTGAATGCGGAGGCTCAGGAAATGCTCTAGACTGTTGGCTTTGAGCTGCACGCAAAGGACTCAATGATGCGCAGTCGTACCTCTGCTTTCAGCATGGCTGCGGCCCTGCTGTTTGTCGTAACTTCCGCGATCCCCGTGGTGAGCCGGGTGCAGCAGGCCGTTTCAGCCTTCAATTCCATCCCGAGTTTTCGATTCGACGACAGCGGCCCCATGATCCGCGCGCATGCGGAGCCGCAAAAGCCCTTCACGGTGGCGGGGGAGCACGGAGTGCTTGTAGGCCAGCAGGACGGAGGTTTCGAGGCGTGGCTGCTGCCTGTGAAGGTGCTGTCGCACCTGACAATTGAGGCCGACATCGAGGGCTATACGGTCCCCATCAATGTGAATCAGATGGCAGCGGAGATCGAGGTCCGGCCTGATCGCACGATCATCACCTACAGTCACGTCGGGTTCACGGTGCGGCAGATCATGTTTTCACCCAACGGCGCGCCGGCCGGGACCGGTCCGGTCGTCCTCTACGAGTTCGATTGCCTGCACCCCACCGACTTTACCTTTCGGTTTACTCCGGAACTGCGCTGGATGTGGCCTGAACGCAACGACGGCGTCCCCGATGCGGAGTGGATCAACAGGGGCGGGTTCTACGTCCTGCACACCGACTATCCTGACCTGGCTGCCGCGGTGACCATTCCCGGGGCGCAGCCCGGCATTCTGGCGCCCTACCAGGAGCGGCCCAAGTTCTATCCCACCGAACTGAAGCTGCACATTGATCCGGTCCGCGACAAGGGGAGGCTCTTTCCGCTGCTTATGGCGGTGGGCACCAGCACGGCCGCTGCCAACACGCGCGCACTTGAAGAGACGCTTGCCAAGCTCAACGCTGGAATTGCGGCAGGTTACCAGGCCCATGCCGAGGAATATAAGAAGCTGCTGGCCAATTCGGTTTCGATTGAGACCCCGGATAAGGGGCTCAATGAGGCGTTCAAGTGGGCCGAGGTATCGATTGAACAGTTGCGAGCCATCGCCCAGCCGAGCGGAGAAACGGCCCTGGTGGCGGGCTACGACGAATCGGGCGACTCGGCGCGGCCGGGCTTTGGATGGTTCTTTGGGCGCGACGCGCTCTATTCGCTCTACGCCGTGAATGGATTCGGTGATTTCGCGCTCTCGAAGGCGGAACTGGAGTTCCTGATCCGGCGGCAGCGGGGCGATGGCAAGATCATGCACGAATATTCGCAGACGGCCCCGCAGATCGACTGGCAAGCCTTTCCCTATATGTATGCCGCGGCTGACTCGACGCCGCTGTTTCTGATGGCAGTGGCCGATTATGTCCGGGCAAGCGGAGATGTGGCGTTTCTGACTGCGCATCGCGATGCCATCGAGAAGGCATGGGCGTTTGAGATCGATCCCGCGCACGATACGGACCATGACGGCATCTACGACAACTCGCAGGGCACAGGCTGGGTGGAGAGTTGGCCCAACGGTATGCCGCACCAGGAGATCTATCTTGCGCTGCTCGATCAGCAGGCATCGGCGGCGACGGGGCAAATTGAGAAGCTGCTGAGGGACTCGTCCAAAGCAGAAACCGCGGAGCGGCGCGCGGAGACGATTGCCAAAACCATCAATGCCGAATATCCGGATCCCGAGAAGGGCTGCTACGCATTCAGCCGAGACAGGGATGGCACGCTTGACCGGACCACAACTGTTTATCCGGCAATAGCGTGGTGGGATCCGGCGAACCGCAAAAGTATCTTTGCGCAACCTTCCGGTTGCCTATCGCAATTCGCTGACGCGACGCTGAATACGGACTGGGGACTGCGCGACGTTGCCAACAATGAAAAGTTCTACGACGGAATGAGCTATCACCAGGGGTCCGTGTGGCCGCTGTTTACGGGATGGGCGGCGTTGGCCGAGTATCGCGGCGGCCAACCGCTGGCCGGCTACCAGATGCTGATGGAAAACGCCAACCTGACGCACGCGCAGGATCTCGGCGCAGTGACCGAGTTGCTGTCGGGCGATTTCTTCGTTCCATTTGGGCGGAGCACGAGTCATCAGCTTTGGTCGTCGGCGATGGTGATTACGCCGACACTGCGCGGGATGTTCGGGATTTCGATTGATGCGCCGACGAAGACGATTACGGTGAATCCGCAGTTGCCGGCGGGGTGGGATCATGCGGCCGTGATGAGTTTGCCGATCCCGGGCGGTACAACATCGCTGCACTTCGCGCGCGCCAACGATCGTATGGAAGTTTATTTCAGCCCCACCGCCGTGGATGACTGGCATCTGCGCAGCGATCTACCTGGCGCATCGTTCGGACCTGTCGGCGATCAGCGGACTCTAAAGAAGCTCCATATTGCACAGCAAGGGCTACGCATTCCGCTTCCGCAGGTTGAGGTAGATGAGTCAGCCGGGATATACGCAGATATGGCGATTGACGCGGTCTCTCTGATGAACAAGCCACCGCTGCCTGGAGCCCGCACCAGCAAGTTCCGTTTCGTTCATTCGGACTATGGAGATCGCAAACTCGTGCTCACCGCCGAGGGCGAGGCAGGCAGCGATGGGATCGTCACGTTAATCCGCCACGGGCATATCGACCCCAAAGTTGAAACCAATCCCAGTGCGCCAACGGGAGCGGAGGAGCAATACGCAAGCATCTCACATAGGGAATGCGATGCTGATTTTTACGCCTGCAAGGAGCTGCCCTTGCTCCTCCATTTCCCGCCCGGGGAAGGATGGAAGACGATGACGGTCACGCTGACCTGGTGATGCAATTTCAGATCCGCCACGGCGGGCAGGCCTTCGACTCTGCTGCGCTCAAAATGACATTTGCTTTGGGATTGTCGGTGTGTGATCGGCGAATTGAGACCAGGCAGGCAATTTGGGCCTGCTGCTGGCCGCAGACAGCAAGGCCCGGCATCGAGGCCGGGCCTTCCTGTCTTGCTACTTTGCCTCCGTCAGAATTCCTTTCAGATGCGCATGGGCATCAGCACGTAGCGCGACTTGTATTCGGCGTCGGGATCCTCGGGGCGCATCTGGCCGGCGGACTGCGAGTCCTTGAACTCGAGGCGGACTTCACCTTCGTTGCCCAGGGCCTTGAGGAAGTCGATGATGTACGACGAATTGAATCCCACCACGATGGGATCGCCGGCGTAGGGCGTGTCAATGGTGTCTTCGCTTTCGCCTGACTCCGTCGAACTGCTGCTGATCTTGAGCTCGTTGCCTTCGAGCCGCATGCGGATGGCCCCCGAGCGCTCGTCGGCAAACTGGGCGACGCGCTGGATGGCCGCGGATAGCTCGCTTGACCGCACCACGGCGAACTTGGAGTTGTCGCGGGGCATGACGGCCTCGTAGTTGGGGAACTGCCCCGAGAGGCGGCGTGTGCTGAGGGTGCGATGGCCGACGCGGAAGAACAGGGTGTGTTCGTCGTCGGCAAACTCCACCTTTTCGGCATCGGAGTTGGCTAGCAACTGCTGCAGCTCCTGCAGGGCTTTGCGCGGAATGAGGACGCGCTTTTCGCCGCTGATGCCCTCGAGGGTTTCGCCGGGCTTTTCGACAAACGAGAGGCGATGGCCGTCGGTCGCGACCATGGCCAGCGACTCGGCTTTGATGACCAACAAAGCGCCGTTCAGCGTGTAGCGTGACTCCTCATTTGAAATGGCAAAGATGGTGCGGGCGATAAGGGTCTTGAGCGCTGCTGCTGAAATGCTGGTGACTGCGACCGTGGGAAATTCGGGCACTTGGGGGTAATTGGCGCGCGCCATGCCGACCATCTTGGTGTTGGAGCGGCCGGAGCGAATCTGCACCCAATGGTTCTCAAGCAGCTTGATGGAGATGTCGCCGTCGGGCAGCAGCTTGATGTAGTCGTAGAGCTTGCGCGCGGGGATGGTGCACGAGCCGGGCTTTTTGACCTTGACGGCGGCGCTGGTGCGAATGGCCTGATCGAGGTCAGTCGCGGTGATGTTGAGCCGGTCGCCTTCGGCCTCAATGAGAAAGTTGGAGAGAATGGGAATGGTCGTTTTGCGTTCCACCACGCTTTGCGTAGCGGTGAGTTCTTTCACCAGTTCCTGGCGGCTTACGGTAATCTCCATCGCTGCCCCCTGCGCGGCCGGCTTTTCGACTTCAGTTTCCACGATCGACATCAACCCACCCCTCGTTTGCCACGGTTGATCGCGGCAAATCAAAACCGGAATTCGAGCCTGTTCTGCGCTGGCCTCACTCTACATCACCGAAGCTGGCTCGCGGAAACAGCCGAATTTCTATCTCACCTGATTGTATTCACCTTGCCGTTTTCTTAGACGTGGAAAAACGGTGCGCATCTCTGGATTCTGCGGTGTCTTTCATCGACCGATGGATTTGGAGGGCAAGACCGCAGCAACAAGGCGTTCCTCTCCGGTTCGACGATGCATGACGGAGGAGGAAAAGGATAAGAAGTAATAAGAAAAGACAGTAGTACCCGTAGTTCACGCTGGAAAAGTGGAAAGATGGGCCATCTTCTCTGGTGGAGGGGGTTTGGCCTGGGTGCAGGTTTTCCAAATCCTCGCTGTGCAATTCAGGAGAATAGGAAAAGAGGCAGGTGGACGGGCTGGATGAGGCATTTTTCCCACGACTCCCACAGGGGAGCCGAAAGGGCCTGTGCAAAGCGGGTGGGTTTTGTGGAGAGCCGGTCCGGGGCCGCTGTGGGCAAGGGGTTTGAGTGGGCCAGACTTCCACAAGTTACGATTGGAGAGGAGATTTTGAGGGCTGCTCCGATGACCATGCAGCGGCGCGAATTTGAGCACGATGGGATGACGCTGTTCTATCTCGACTCGGGCCGGAATAAGGACGGCGACGGGAAGAGGGCTGATCACGCTTCATGTACGCCTGGTGGAGGGGCACGTTCGCCTTGCTGGCAGCGGACCTCAGGGCGTTCGCTGGCTCTTACCGTCCAAAGCTGAGAGCATTCTGACAGTCGCTTGAAAGGAAAGATTATGGACCGTCGGCAATTTACAACTCGTTCCCTAGCCGCAGCCGCGGGCGCTGTGCTCCATCGCCCCTATAGCTACGCCGCTGCGTCCCTCTCCGCAGACCAAGTTCCCGGGGCTGTGCCCGATTCGCTCATACAAAAAGCGCGTTTTCCCGAAGGCTTTCTCTGGGGTACCGCCACGGCCTCTTACCAGGTGGAAGGCGCATGGAACGAGGACGGCAAGGGCGAATCGATATGGGACAGATTCACTCATACACCCGGGAAGGTAAGGGGTGGCGTGACAGGCGATGTTGCCTGCGATCAGTCAGTACCACCTTTATCCGCAGGACATCGCATTGGCCAAACGCCTCAACCAGAAGAGCCAACGTTTTTCCATCTCCTGGCCGCGCATTCAGCCTGATGGGACCGGCGCCCCGAACATGAAAGGGCTGGATCACTACAGCCGCTTCGTCGATGCTTTGCTTGAGGCCGGGATCCGGCCTTGGTGCACGATGTATCACTGGGATCTTCCGCAGGCGCTCGAAGATCGGGGAGGCTGGCCAAACAGGGATCTAGCCAACTACTTCGCAGACTATGCCGGAATTCTCGCCAAGCATCTCGGGGATCGAATCACGGTCTGGGCACCGTTTAACATGCCTTGGGCGATCGCCTTCATGGGTTATGCTGCAGGCGCTTTCCCCCCTTGCCGAACTAGCTTCAGCGATTTTCTGAAAGCAGCGCATACCCTGGCGCTTGCCCAGGCGGAGGCTCACCGCGCAGTAAAAGCAGCCTCTCCCAAGGCAACGGTGGGGAGCGCGTATGAGATGGCCCCCGCATACCCCAAGACGGACTCAGACGACGATCGCGCCGCCGCCGCTCGATACCATGCCATGAACAATGTCTTCTTTCTTGAGGCGGCCATGCATGGCCGTTACCCGAAGGCTTTCGTTGGAGAACCGCCCTATGAGCTGATGGGTTTTAAAGCGGGCGATGAAAAACTCCTCTATGCGCCGCTCGACTGGGTGGGCTTTCATTTCTACACGCGCCGCATCGTCTCGGATGCGAGCAAGGAGCGATTTCTGGGCGGAGGCAATTTCAGTGGCACTGAGATTGAGAGCAATTCACCGGGCGGGCGCGATCCTTACACACGCTTCCGCGCCGCGATGCCCACAGAGGGTCCGCTTACCGACGCCGGTTTGGAAGTGTGGCCGCGCGGTATGTACGACCTGGTCTCCCAGATCTCGAGGGATTACGACCACCCGGTCATCGAAATCACCGAGAGCGGATGCGGTTATCTCGATGGACCCGATGAAGAAGAAAACGGCCGCATACCCGACGGCCGTCGCATCCGGTGGTACCGCGAAGTGCTCGCGGAACTGGCTCGCGCGATCGACGACGGGGTTCGGGTTCGCGCCTTTCATGCCTGGACCCTCCTCGACAACTTCCAATGGGCGGAGGGTTGTACCGAGCGCTATGGGTTGATCTATACGGACTTTCGCAACCAGAAGCGCACCATCAAGGATTCGGGCCTTTGGTACGGTCGAGTTGCTGCCTCCAATCGGCTCAACGTGTGAGAGCCGGGTGACCACGCCCGTGGGCTGGAACAGCTGGCTCAGCGCCGGCCAAACCGAGAATTGGTCACGCTGGAGGCGAGCATGTATTGCATGAGGAATGTTTGGAGAAATTCAACAGCGCTGTTCAGGCATTTGTCAGGCGCGGTGCAGTTCTTGAGACTGGCGAAAGAGTAAACCGAGTTCCAGCCCGGTTCGTGATCACTCACCGCTAACCTTCTATACTTGTCTTTCCATGTCTTACCAGTCGGCAATCGATGAACTGAACGCCATGGTGCCGGAGCTGCACAGCCGGCCGGGCCAGCCCCGTCGCAAGTTTTCGCTGGACGAGATTGGGGTTCTGCTCAATGCGCTGGACAATCCGCACCGGCGCTACCCCTCGGTGCTCATCGCCGGGACCAATGGAAAGGGGTCGACCGCGGCGACGCTGGCCTCGATTCTGACGGCTTCAGGTCTGCGCACGGGACTCTACACCTCGCCACATCTGAACCGGCCCAATGAGCGCATTCACGTGAGTGACCCGGTGGGTGGCGGGGAGGCGACGGGGCAGGAGATCGGCGACGCTGATTTCGCGCGCCTGTTCTATCACGTGGGGGACGCGGCCCGGAAACTGGTGCAGGAAGGCACACTGGCGCAGATGCCCAGCTTCTTTGAAACGCTGACGGCGATGGCGTTTCTCCATTTTGCTGCAGAGAACGTGCAGATGGCGGTGCTGGAAGTGGGCATGGGCGGGCGGCTGGACGCGACCAACATCGTCGATCCGCTACTCTCGATCGTGACCGACATCTCCCTTGACCACACGGAGTGGCTGGGATCGACGATCGCGGCTATCGCGCACGAGAAAGCCGGCATCCTACGCGCCGAGGGCACGCTGATTACCTTGCCGCAACATCCTGAGGCGAACCGGGTACTAGGCGAAGTTGCCGTGGAGCTGGGTGTGCGCGGGGTGAGCGCTGTGCCCTACATGCCGCCGATGGACGCAGGAGCCGCAGGGCCGTATGCCCTGGAGGTGCTTGGGCACCTGATCGAGATTGCCTCTCCGCTGCGCGGCGCGCACCAGCATCGGAACATAGCGCTGGCGATTGCCGCGGCGGCTGAACTTGGCTCCAGCTACGGCCTTCCCATTACAGCCGGATCGATTGCGGAGGGGATTCACCAGACGAATTGGCCGGGGCGGCTGGAGCGCGTTTCGAGTGGCGGTGCGGAGTGGATACTCGACGTGGCGCACAATCCTGCGGGGGCATGGGCGCTGCGCGCCGGGTTGCGGGATGCGCTCGACGAGGCCGGACCGCGCACGCTGATCTTCAGTTGCCTGCGCGACAAGCCGGTTACGGAGATGGCGCAGATTCTGTTTCCGCTGTTCGACCGAGTGATCTTTGCGCCCATTCACAGCCTCCGTGCGACACCAATGAGCGATTTGCTGGCGGCGGCGCAGGCGACGGGCACGCCTGCAGAAGCGGCCGAATCCGTTAGCCAGGCCCTGGAATTGGCCAGGCAGCGCGGCGGTAGCGTCATCGTGATTTCGGGCTCCGTGTACCTGGTGGGCGAGGCGCGCAGCCTGCTTCTTGCTCACACGCGGCAGCCAGTAGGTGCGGAGCCATGAGCCGGCCGCCCAGTCCCTTGCCCCGTCTCTACCGCTGGCGTACCAACGTGATCCAGGCGCCGGTTTTCTTCTTATCGACAGCGCTCTTCGGAACGGTTTCGCTGCTGGTTTCGCTGTTTGACAAGGAGGGACGGGCGCAGCATCGGATTGCGAAGTTGTGGGCGCGCGGCTGCGTGTGGATCTCCGGCTGCCGGCTCACGATGCGTGGGGCGGAAAACTTTCACAAGCACCCGGTGGCCGTCTACGCGTCGAACCACACCTCGTATATGGACACGCCGGTGATCTTTGCCTTGATGCCCCTGCAGTTCCGCATCCTGGCCAAGAGAGAGCTATGGTCATTGCCCTTTATCGGGTGGTATTTGAACCGGTCCGGGCAGATTTCGATCAACACCGAGAATCCACACGCGACGCTCTCGAGCCTGGGGGCCGGAGTGAAGGCTCTGCGGGCTGGGATGCCGCTGTTTGTATTTCCTGAGGGCGCGCGCACGCCGAACGGCGAGCTACAAGCCTTTCTTTCCGGCGCGGCCTACCTGGCCATTCGCGCCCAGGTGCCGCTGGTGCCCATCGCACTCAGCGGAGTCTACGATCTGCTGCCGATTCACACCCGGCATTTCTATCCGGGAGAGCTGACGCTGGTGGTGGGAGAGCCTATCCTGACCACCGGCATGCACCTGCGTCAGGCCAATGAACTGACCGAACGCCTGCGCGCGGCGATCGATGAACTGAAGGTGCAACCGGCCCGGCGGACAGCACAGGCGCCTGCCGACGCAATGGCCTAAAGGGGGCTCAGTTTTCGTCTCCTACCTGCCTCTCGCCCGGCGACGCTAAACCGCCCTATTAATTTGGCTCCGAAACTTTGATGGTGAGCTTATTCGACTTCACGAGGACGATCGTCCCCGGGGGTCGTCCCAAGTTGTCGCCTCTCGGATCACCGGTAATCGCATACCTACCCGGTATCATCTGAAGTTAATGGAAGCAATGATCAGAATTTTCGCGTTTGAGATTCTCCTCGCCTGGCGTCGCACCAGCCTCCCAGTAAAGGTCGCATCCATGGCGCTTGGTGCGCTGCTCTTCATCGTGCCGGGCAGGATGAATGCGCAAGCGATTCCCTCGGCGGAGGACAGGCTCGCCCTGGTCGATCCATTCATCGGGACGGGGCCGGACGGCCATACGTTTCCGGGAGCGACGGTGCCATTCGGAATGGTGCAACTTTCTCCGGACACACAGATACGGCCATTCAAGCAGAGCTACAAGTGGGCATCCGGCTACCGGTATGATGACACTACAATCCTAGGATTCTCACACACCCACTTTTCGGGAAGCGGACACTCTGATCTCGGTGATGTCCTGCTGCAGCCGATCGCCGGCGATGTGCGACTCGAACCGGGTGAAAGTGAGAAACCTGGGTCGGGGTATCGGTCCCGCTTCAGTCACAAGCAGGAAGAGGCTGAGCCTGGCTATTATGCGGTTGATCTACTCGACTACGGCATCCACGTTGAGTTGACGGCAAGCGCCCGTGTTGGAGTGCACCGATATACGTTCCCCGCAGGAGAACCGGCGCATGTTCTGGTCGACCTTCGTTCGTCGATATACAACTATCCCGGAAAAGTGCTCTGGTCCTGTCTGCGCATTCGCGACGACGGCACGGTGACAGGCATGCGGGAAACGCGCGGCTGGGCGCCCGGCCGTCAACTCTATTTTGCAATGAGGTTCTCGCAGCCAGTTGAACAACACAGCTTGTATGACCGTGAGCCGGTGCCTGTGGAATATCACGGCTTCAAGACTCCGGGCACCACTCCAGAGAACACGCAGGCGATCGAAGGTCGCGGCATCGTCGCGGTCCTGGGATTCAAACAGCAATCGCAGCCGCTCGTGGTGAAGGTAGCGCTGTCGCCCGTCAGCGAAGACAACGCGATTGCGAATATGGACGCCGAGGTGCCCGCATTCGACTTCGACGCGGTGCACGCTGCCGCGCGGGTCGCATGGACGAAGGAACTCCAACGCATGGACATCGCTGCGGCGCCGGACGTGCAGAAGAGCCTCTACACGGCGCTGTACCATGCGCTGATGTCGCCAAACCTGAGCATGGACACTGACGGAAGCTATCGGGGACCGGATAACCAGGTACACCACGCAGCCGGCTTCCACTTCGTTTCGAACCTGAGCCTGTGGGATACATTTCGCGCAGAGCAGCCACTTATGACGCTGCTTGAGCCGGAGACACGTACCAGCGATCTGGTGAACTCGATGCTGGCTTCACGCCGGGAGAGCCCGTTTGGAATCCTGCCCATCTGGCAGGAACAGGGAATCGAAACATGGTGCATGATCGGCTATCACGCCGTGCCGGAAATCGTTGATGCCTACATAAAAGGCATTCGCGGATTCGACGCCGATGAAGCACTTCGCGCAGTCGTGGCCAGCGCCGCGTATGGCCCCTATGGCAGCCTGGATGAATACATGCGGCTCGGCTATGTCCCCGTCGACCACGATGATGAAGCGGCCTCGAAGACGGTGGAATACGCCTTCGACGACTGGACGATTTCGCGAATGGCGAAAGCGATGAAGAAGGCCGAGTTGGCCGACACGTTCAGCAAGCGAGCGGCGAACTGGCGCAATAACTTCAACACGAAAGACGGCTTTGTAGAGCCACGCCTGGCGATTGGCGACTACCGTACTCCGTTCGATCCTGCGCGAGCCGGAGCTGGGAGCGGGTTCACAGAGGGTAATGCGTGGCAATACTCCTGGTATCAGCCGCAGGATGAACAGGGGCTCATCGATCTGCTTGGTGGCAAGCAGCAACTCATCGAAAAGCTCGATGCGATGTTTGATGCCAAAGTCGACCCGCATCAATATGCTGACGTCGAAGACATCAGCGGCATGATCGGGCAATATATCCATGGCAATGAGCCCAGCCATCACCTTGCCTACCTTTACGACTACGCAGGTGCTCCCGCCCGCACACAAGAGAGACTTCGCCAGATTGTGGAGTCACAGTATCGGGCCGCACCCGATGGTCTTGTAGGCAACGATGATTTGGGACAGATGTCTGCGTGGCTGATCTTTACATCGCTGGGGTTCTACCCTGTCGCACCAGGGTCAAACGAATATGTAATAGGCCGACCGTTTGTAGACGAAGCCACGCTACACCTCCCGAATGGAAATGCATTCAGAGTCGTTGCAGAGCATGTGAGTCCTTCGAATGCATACATCAAATCGGTCACGTTGAACAAAAGGCCGCTCGAACGCCTTTTCATCCGGCACAAAGAATTGATGGACGGGGGCGAGTTGCGTTTTGTGATGGGCACTAAAGCTGAAGCGAACTGGTCGATGCAGAAACTCGAAGCACCCTATTCGATGACTCCGGCTCATTGAGTGCGTTGCATGATGTGTGCCTGAAAAAACCCGGCACGATCCGTTTCCTGTTTTTCGAGACACGTCAGAGATACGACAAGGCGTCAGCCCAAATTTATGAGGCGACGGCGGGGGCTTTTAGAAACTGGAGCGGACAGTAAATAGAGTGGATTCGCAAGCGGGCTCACAAGCGGCCCGCCCGTATTGGGGGTGCGGAGGCACGCAGGCTTTGGCCCCCGCTTGCTGTCGAGCGACTTTGCCGAGGACGCCCTTAGAAATTGGAGCGGGCCGCGCTCGCACGGCGGCCAACGCTCTCCATATCGGAACCGCTAACTGGCGCGCCTTCGTTGAAGGTGATTGTCAGGCAGTGCTTGTGGTAATGGCCATCGACGAGTTCCTGGTCTGTTTTCTGTTCCATCTTGCCCGAGAGAGGGCCGCCATAGCCTTGGAAAACGCAACTGGTGAAGCTTTGACTTCGGAAATAGGCCGCTCCGCGGCGGGCCAGACAATCACGTGAACCCTCGAAGAAGCTTTTATCAACTTCCTGAGTTACGGATTTCGAACCGAATTTGAGCGGACCGATTTGGACCCTGGGCACAGTGACGCGTTCGGAACGCATCTTCTGAACGCTATCAACCGCGCTGTAGCAACTGTAGAACTTGATTTTCCCCGTGAATGTTTTCTGCAAGCCCATTTCGATGATGCGATCAATGGATTTTGTGATGTGCAAGGATTTGCCATGCGTGGTTACGAAGGGACTGCCCGGCATACCATGGCCCCGCATGTAAATCGATCCGGTGCGCATCTCTCGCAAGGCGTCATTCACGGTGCCCGCGCTGTAAGTGATGATGGTGAAGTCCTTGGGTGAGACGGTCTGCCACTGTTCGGACCGCTCAATGAATTCGCCCGCCTCTGCTTCCGGCCACGGAATCCAGATGATTCTTTCCATATTCCCCCTTTCACGTTTCACCCAGATTGAGCCCTGCGATCGAATCGAGTCTACAACAACGCCAAGTTGGTGTGAGCTTGCCCATTGAGAGGTCTTCGCTCTGGCCGCTCGGCGCCTGTTACCGGCAACTCGCCACAGCTCTTTTTTGGGCTGTCCGCAGGCACGCGGCTAGCCAGATCACGTGAGGTAAAGATCGGGGACGATAAAGCCCGAACTCTGAAAAGCCAGTGCCCCCCAGCTCGGTTTGATCGGATATGCCGGATGTGGCCTGTCAGGCGACGGCGGGGGCTTTGAGAAACTGGAGGGCGCGGACCAGGTAGCCTTTCAGATCGCGGCGATGGACGACGGCATCGAGGAAGCCCTTTTCAAGAAGAAACTCAGAGCGCTGAAAGCCTTCGGGGAGCTTCTGGCGGATGGTTTGCTCGATGACACGGGGCCCGGCGAAACCGATGAGGGCGCCGGGCTCAGCGACGTTGAGGTCCCCCAGCATGGCAAAACTGGCGGTGACACCGCCGGTAGTGGGATCGGTGAGAACACAGATGTAGGGCACTTTGGCGTCATCCAATTGAGCCAAGGCGGTGGAGACTTTGGCCATCTGCATCAGGCTCACCACGCCCTCCATCATGCGTGCGCCACCCGAAGCGGCGACAATGATGAGCGGTTTGCGGCCAAGGCGGGCACGGTCGACAGCGCGAGCAATGGTCTCGCCCACCACGGCACCCATGGAGCCGCCGATAAAGCTGTATTCCATGGCGCTGACCACCACTTCGTGTGGACCCATCCGGCCGATGGCGTTGATGATGGCGTCGTCCAGTCCCGTCTCTTCCTGTGCTTTGCGCAGGCGCTGCTTGTAGGGCTTGACGTCGACAAATTTTAGCGGGTCGGTGGAGCGCAGGCCACCGTCGACGAGTTCATAGCCGGGCTCAAGCAACAGCTCAAGACGCTGGCGGGCGCCGATTTTGAAGTGGTATTGGCACTTGGGGCAGACATTGAGGTTGGCTTCCAGGTCAGCCTTGAAGATGGCCTGCCGGCAGCCGGGACACTTGATCCAGAGGCCCTCGGTGCGGACACGCTTCTCCGCGCCGTCCCCGTCGTTGTCGGAGCCGGGGTTCGATTCGTAGTCGCCGTTCTCTCGTTTAAACCAGGACATAAGCCTTAGACATTGTATATGGACGGCGAGCCGGGCAAGGGTGTGGGTCAAGGAGTCATTGCGGGGCTTCGGCGGCTGGAAATCTTTACAATATTTGCGGCGCTTGTCCGTCTTGGGGATAGATGGATGAGCCATGAGCGTGATTTCGATGACCGAGCAAGACCGTCATATCGCCGAAGTCATCGCGGAAGAACGACCCCGGTTGCTCAGCTTCATTCGTAAGCGGGTGCCAAACGACGCCGACGTGGAAGAGCTTTTGCAAGAAGTCTTCCTCGAACTGGTTGAAGCCCAACGCCTGCTGTTGCCCATTGATTTTGTGACCGGCTGGCTGTTCAGGGTGGCGCGCAACCGCATCACCGATCTTTTCAGAAAAAAGAAGCCGGTCAACTTTACCGATGCGGTGTTCGAGGACGAAGACGGCGTGTCACTGGACCTTGGTGACGTGTTGCCGTCGCCTGACGCCGGGCCGGAAGCACTCTACATGCGCAACATGCTTCTTGAGGAGATGGAATTGGCACTCGCCGAATTGCCTGGCGAGCAGCGGGAAGTTTTCGTCGCCCACGAACTGGAGGGGCGCAGCTTTAAGGAGTTGTCGGCAGAGAGCGGCGTCAGCGTGAACACACTGCTCTCGCGCAAACGTTACGCGGTGCTTCACCTGCGGGAGCGGTTGCAGAGCATTCACGATGAGTTCATGAGGAAATGAGGAGCGAGATGAGAAAGAAATGGTGGATTTTCCTGGTAGCCCCGCCGGCGATGGTGCTGTTCGGGTGGATCTTCGGCGAAGTGGTGATGCATTTGTGGAACTGGCTGCTTCCACCGCTGTTCGGATGGCACCAGATTACGTTCTGGCAGGGTCTCGGACTGCTGGTACTTTGCCGGATTTTATTCGGAGGCTGGGGCGGGGGCGGCCGTGACCGCTCTAAATTCGGCCGGCGAAGGGCCGGGGAATGGGAACGGATGACGCCGGAGGAGCGGGAGAAGTTCCGGCAGAGCTGGCGCGCGCGCTGCGGTGGCTTCGCCGCGCCACCCAGTGAATCGAAGGAGCCTGCCTGACGGCTTCCTGTAGCGGGCGGACCAGCCGGCCTACGTGCTGCCTCACAAAGATAACTCATCTCCGGCCCCCTCCCCTTGCGTCACATAGCAGTGGAGGAGGCCGTGAACATTGAAGAGTACAAACGCATCCTGCTGGCAAAAGAAAAGGAACTTGTCGAACGAATCGAACTTGCCGTTGAAGCCGCCCACGAACAGACTGAGCAAGGAGCCATCGAAACGGGCGACAAAAGTGTCACGGACCTAGAAAAGGGAGTCGAGTTCACCGAAGCCGACCTCGGTACGCAGTTGCTCAAATAGGTGCGAGCCGCCCCGCAGCGAATCGAGAGCGGAACCTTCGGCAAGTGCACCGTGGATGGCCACCGCATCGGTGAGAAGCGGCTCAAAGCCGTCCCCTGGACCCCCTACTGTCTAAGGCATCAGCAACAACTTGAAAAGTCCCGGTTGGCTCGCACACCAACCTTGTGACCACACCACACTCGGTCGTATGCGCCGTCCGGCGAGCGGTTCGTAGCGGCGGCACGAGGCGGTTTCGCTGGCGCCGATTACCACGAATAGCGGACGGAATACGTCAGCGTGGTTTCACCTTTGGCGGGAACCTGCAGCGGGAACTCGAGCGTGTGGCTGTCGCGCTTGGTGAAGGCGGCCGACTTGTTCATGATTTGCCAGTTGTCGCCGCGGTAGAGGTGTTCCACCACGGTCACCTTGACCGGCTGCTGCTTTTGATTGGTGACTTTGATCTCGAAAGTTTCATCGAGAATCCTGTCGGGCTGGTTGACATGAAAGTCGGTCTGACGGCGAGAGCCCTTCACATCGAACGCGCTGCCGGTGGGAATTTTCAGCGTTTCCTCGACGGGCGTGTGGCTGATGGTGTTTTCACCGACGAACTCCATCTGGCCGCCGGAGTCGCGGCGGTAAAGGCGGACGCGGCCCGCGGGCAGTGGGATGCCGAGATGATTCTGCTCGCTGTTCTTGATCTCCTCGATGATGCTGACCTTGGGATTTTCGCCTTCGAGCCCGTAGCCGCGCATCTCATTCACGTTTCCGTTGTAGTAGGTCTGCGGCTGGAACTGCGGAGACTGGCCGTCGTAGAGGTAGCTGCGTTTTACGGTGACATCCGTAGCGTCGAGAAATTGCACCTGCTTGGTTTCCCCATCGCGCAATGAAACGGTGCGGTGCAGATCGTAGAGGTGGAAGTCGTCGAACGCTTTCTGGGTGACCTGGGCGGCTTGCATTGCTCCCGCGAACACGATCTCGTCCCTTGCCTTGGCCATTCCGTATCCGCCGGACGGCGGCTGAATTTTGGCCACATCGCCCGCCATCAGCTTGATGCTGGCCTGGGGAAACTCGCTGCCGCTCTGGTTATGAATCGTCACCCATCCATGAACGTCGGCCTGCTCTTCGGCGGTGACGTCGCTACTGGCCGGGACGACGACATTATAGGTAGCTTCCCAATCGAGGCCGCCGGTGATGTAGGCCAGCTCGGCATTGAAACGATCGGCCTTGTCGGAGTGGATCTGCCAGCGGAGCGTGGGTTTCAGCAGCAGTCCATCGGTCGCCGCGGGAAACAGCGGCAGGCCCGGAAGATTGAATTGCATCTTGCCGTTGACCTCGATCAGCGGTTGATTCTGCTGACCGTACGGATTGATCGAACTGCCGGCGCGGATGATCTTCCCCTGGACGATCTGGACCTGGCCGCCCGGGCCGGTGCCGATTTGAAAGTCGATGGTCTTGCCTTCGTACTTCTGGAGCAGCCAATCCTGGTTGACAACCCCGGCATCGTAGTTCTGCTCGACCACCTGGACGACGCGCTTGCCTGAAGGGTCGCGCAAGACCACGGAGTCGGGCTCAAGCCGGCTGGTGACCCCGGTCGTCGTGAATTCGTTGAGGCCCGAATGCAGGTCCAGATCGATCGAGGTGCGGGCCACTGCGAAATCCTGGTTGTAGATGGTGAGGGCTACCGGCTCGGTGGGATTTTGCTGCGCTGCTGCAAAGGGAACGGCAAGAGCTGCCGCTACAAAAAGAGATTCGAACCGCACAATACGCCTCCTGGCATGACGATGTGCTCGATGAGACAGATGCAGCTTTGACTAGAACTGTATGCGAAAGTGAGGGACTTAATATTCAATGCCGCGCTGGGCGAGGATGCCTTTCTGGTAGGCATGCTTGAGTTCGCGCATCTCGGTGACGGTGTCGGCCAGCTCGACGAGGAGAGGGTGAGCATTGCGGCCGGTGAGAATGACGTGGACCATCTCCGGTCGCTGGCGGAGGGTTTCGGCCACCTGTTTTGGATCGAGCATGCCGTAGCCGATGGCGTAGTTGATCTCGTCGAGGATTACCATATCCCACTCGCCGGAGAGAATGGCCTCGCGCGCCTCGGCCCAGGCAGTCTGGACGAGGCGAATGTCTTCGGGGTCGGTCTCTGCGCCGCCCACCTTCACAAAGCCGCGGCCCATCTGCTTGAGCACGAAGTTTTCGCCGAAGGCCTTGACTGCATCGAGCTCGCCGTAGTGCCAGGAGCCCTTGAGAAACTGCAGCATCAGCACGCGCATGCCATTGCCGACGGCGCGCAAAGCCGTGCCCATGGCAGCGGTGGTCTTGCCTTTGCCGGGGCCGGTGTTGATCAGGATGAGTCCGCGACGGGAGTCGGTCATGTCAGTGGTCAGGGTTCAGAGATCAGGGGTCAAGGGCAAGGTTCGCCACGCTTCCGCAGTCTGGTGCGCGATTGGTTTTGGCCGGATGCTCCTTAGTGCCCCGTGTGGTAAGGGTGGCCAGTAAGGATTGTAAATGCACGATAGATCTGTTCGGCGATGACGAGGCGGGCAAGCGAATGGGCGAGGGTGAGTGGACTGAGCGAGAGCAAAAGTTGTGCGCGTGCGCGCGCGAGGTCCGACCATCCGCTGGCCGGGCCGATGGCGAAGACGATGTGCTGCGAACCGTCATCGCGGCGAGAGCCGAGCCAGGTGGCCAGGGCTTCCGAGGTCATCTGACGACCACGGCTATCGAGCAGAACGGCCGTGGCGGCAGTTCGTCCCTGCTGCTTGCCCAGCCAATCGAGCAACGCCGCTTCAGTGCGGAAGGATTCAGCCTGACACTGAGCGAACATCGAACAGCGCTCCAAATAGGTTGAGGTGAGGGAATTGAAACTGTCCTTTGCCTGGGGACGGCCGCCGACGTGGGCGAGGGTCACGTGCATGAGGAGGAGGATACCTCAAGAGGCGCTCAGGAAAAGGTGTTCGAATTCGAATTCCCCAAAAACGAGAGGTAAAACCCGTTTTCGGGATACACCCCTGATTTTCTCCAGCTTTTCATAGAGAGGCGTGCTGGAGGAACCCCGTGGTTTGTTAATAAGCAGTTTATTTTGAATGGCTAAGAAAATATCGGAAACTCTCAAGAGATTGGCACCCCTCATGCATTGATCTTGACTAGTAGTTCCATCAATTCCTAGGGCGTGTTGTCTTTTCAGCCGCCTCTGGGGATGGAAGCCCGATCTCATCTCTTCTTAACGTCTTTTTGTGCAAGTTCACGCGGAACGGCTCAACCTCCCTCTATCGAGCCCGGGACGCAAGGCAGAATACACGGATCGTGGAGTTCCCATCCGGGCCCTTCCGGTTCTTTTCGATTTGGAGGAGTTCAATGCGATTTATCCGGTTGCAAAGCGTGGCTCTGTTGTTTGCAGTGGCGTTTGTTTTGACATCTCTGCCAGTCTGTTTTGGACAAACCACCTCCGGCATGTCAGGCGAGGTAACTGATTCATCCGGCGCAGCTGTCCCGAATGTCACGGTTGATCTCAAGAATCCGGCTACGGGAGCGAGTTTCACTCAGACCACGAACAGCATCGGCTTTTACCGCTTCTCCCAGATTCCGCCAGGAGAGGGCTATGTGGCCACCTTCTCGGCTAAAGGATTCGCCAAGGCCGAGATCGGAAGTATCTACCTGACTGTATCGACTGTCCGCACTCAAAATGCGACTCTAAACGTCAGCGGACAGGAATCGACCGTTGAAGTGTTGGCCACAAACTCTGAAGTCACCCTTGACACTTCGGATGCGACCGTCGGCATCACGGTCGACGTAAAGGAACTCAACAATCTCCCAGTGCAGCAAAGAAACGACCCAACTGCGCTGTTTACGCTGCTGCCCGGAGTCACCGATACCGGAGCGGTGGCGGGCGCACGCGTCGATCAGAATGACGTCACGGTGGATGGACTCGATGTCAACGACCTTGCGACCGGCGGCGCCACACAAGGCAACACTGGCGCCGGAATAACCGAGGGATTTGGCAGCGGCACGATCGTCGGACACGCACCGGTAGATTCTGTGGAGGAATTTCACGGCAATGTGGCCGGCGGGTCGCAATCCGGTCCCGCAAGCGGCGGCCAGTTCCAGTTGGTCACCAAGAGCGGAACCAACAAATTTCATGGCAACATAAATGAGTATCACCGCGATCCGTCGCTCGTAGCCAACAGCTGGTTCAGCAACAACTCGACACCCCAGGTTCCCCGCAACCATCTTATTCAGAACCAGTTTGGCGGCGCCATCGGTGGACCGATCCTCAGGAACAAGCTCTTCTTCTTTTTTGATTTCAATGAAAACCGCATTGTCAGTTCGGCTCTCGTGCAGAGGACCGTCCCGCTCGATAACCTGCGCAATGGCAACGTCGGGTACCAGAATTCCGCTGGAGGAATCACTTACCTGGATCCTTCCCAGGTTGCAGGATTCGATCCGACGGGAGTCGGAGAAGATGGGACTTGGATCAGCGGCATCAACACTCGTTTCCCTCACTCCAACAACACTTCGACGGGCGACGGCATCAACTCCGGCGGATTTAACTTCAACGCCCCGAATAACCACAACGAAACGAACTATATCGCCAGAATGGATTACAACCTTAGCCAGAGCCAAAAGATCTTCGGTCGGTTCACGATCACCCGCCAGAATTCGGTGCAAAACCCGAACGAATTCGCCGGCGACCCAGCGAGCAATCCATTCATCGATCGCTCCTATGCCGCTGTGATTGGCCACACCTGGGTGATTGGCACGAACAAAACCAACCGCGTGTTTGCAGGCGAAACCGTCCAGAAGTGGTCTTTCCCCAATACCTACAATCCGAGTGGGTCGACCTTCTTCACGTTCGGAGACGGCGCAGATCAGGCCCTCGCCTCCAGTCTCTATCTCAATCCTTCTGCGCAGGCCCGCCGCATCCCGGTCCCGGTTGTGGGAGACGACTTCTCATGGACGACTGGCAGGCACACCCTGCAATGGGGCGGCACGTTTAAAGACATCCTGGCCCACAACACGACTGTCGCCGATTACAACACCACAGAGATTGGCCTGGGCGGTAATACCCTTGGCCTTTGCGGCCCTACCCCCGGAGCCTGCGGCACCGGCAATCCGAGCCTGCGACCCGCCGATGTCGATCCGGCCAACTCGATCTACTGGGATGAGGCGTTCACCTTCGCGCTCGGCCGTGTTGCCAATGTGCAGAGCGATTACAATTACGATGCCACGGGCAAGGTGCTGCCACAGCTCACAGGCGATCAACGCTTCTACCGGGACTACCAGACCCAGCTCTACATCAACGACGGGTGGAAGGTCACTCCAAGCCTGACCCTCAACTTTGGGCTGACGTATCAACTCTTCACCGTGCCGTATGAGACTCGCGGCCTTGAGAGCGTCGAACCTTATACCTTTGACCAGTACTTCGGCTCGCGCGTGCAGCAAAGCCAACTTGGCTCTACGGGCGCAGATGCAGTGCCTGTGATCGCCTACTACCTTGGCGGAAAGGGCAACGGCAGCAGCGCACCGCCGCTCTTCAAGCCTGAATACAAGATTATGTCGCCGCATGTCGGCTTTGCGTGGAACCCAGGCTTTGACAAGAACACCGTCATCAACGGCAGCGTGGGCGTCATCTACGACCGCAGCGTCATCTTTGCTATTCAGTCGCTTCAGGACTCGGATTCTTACCTCTTCCAGCAGACGAAGTCAACGCCCTTCGGAATTCCGCGCGATCCGTACAATTCGGTCAGGACCGATCCGCGGCTTGACTCGAAGAATGGCATCTCCAATGTAACCCTTACGCCGCCCGCGACACCGCGGCCTCCCTACGAGCCGTTTACCGATCCTAATTTCTGCAACAATACCGTTGGCGCACCTCCGCCCTGCGGTCTTGAGGATGGATTGGCCTTCAACGAAACGATTGATCCTTCACTGAAGACACCGTATTCAATCATGTACAACTTCGGTGTGCAGCGCTCGATGCCCGGAAACATGATTCTTAAGGCCAGCTATGTTGGCCGCCTCGGCCGCCGCCTTCTGGCGCAAACCGACGCAGAGCAGATCATCGATTTCCCGGACACGGTATCGGGCCAGCTCTTCTCCGAGGCCTTCGGCAATATCGTGAAGGAGATCCGGGCGGATCCTGATCCTACGCATCTTCAAACACAACCATGGTTTGAGAATGTCGTTTTGCCGGGCGTTGGAGCCGGACTTGGATATGCAAACAACACGCAGTTCCTCGGTTCAGCCCTTGGGGGCCTGTTCCAGAATGGCGATTTCGCGGACTTTAATCAGGCCATCTCATCGATTACTCCGCCGAACGTCGGAATGGCCACCCAGTTCTCTGAAAATTCGTTTCATGACAACCAGGGCTTTTCAAGCTACAACGGCTTACTGTTGAGCTTGCAGAAGAACCAGTCGCATGGTCTGCAGTACGACCTGAACTACACCTGGTCGCACTCCATCGACAACATCTCGTTCTTCGCCAACTCTCAGGGCGACACAGGGATTGGTGGCGGCGGCCTGATCTGCGATGCGCTCCGCCCCCGCGAGTGCCGCTCCAGCTCAGACTTCGATGTAAGGCAGTACCTTACCGGTGACGCGACTTACCTGCTGCCGTTCGGCAGGGGCAGCACATTCCTCGCCAATTCATCCCGGTTGGCGAACGAAATCATAGGCGGCTGGGGCGTCAGTGGCGTCGTGGATTGGCACACAGGATTCCCGTGGCAAACCGCTTCCAATGCATTCGTTGCAAGCTACTCCAACGACGCTCCTGCCATTCTTACCGGGAACCCGGCGTTGGCAAAGACCCATCTGACCAAGCTGCCGGGGGGCGGGGTCAGCGACTTCGCCGACGCAAAGACGGCCAGCAAGCAGTATACGGGACCTGTAGGATTCCAGATCGGCGAACGAAATGCCCTGCGCGGCCCCGGGTACTTCAATACGGATCTCGGCCTCGGGAAGACGTTTCCCATCTCTGGGGAACGGGTCAGTCTGAAGTTCCGCGCCGATGCATTCAACGCGTTAAACCATCCGAACTTCGAAATACCTTCGGAAAACGTGTTTAACGGATTGGACGAGGAGGACATCCTGCGAGGGAAGGGCTTCGGCAAGATCAGCTACACCGTGACCCCGTCTGGGAACGGAAACAACGGTGCACGTGTGCTGCAGCTTGCATTGCGTCTGGAATTCTAGGGCGCCAGGCTTTAGAAGGAAAGCAAATCAAAAAGGGACCGCTTCGGCGGTCCCTTTTTTAACTTGGTCCGGTTGCGGGTAGAAAGATTCGCTTTGCGCAATGCGGCTGATAACAGCGCTTTGCGCGAGGGGAGCGCCGGGCTGGACTCGTGGTTTAGCTAATGGCTATTTCTTCGCGGCTTTCGCGGCCTTCTTTGCCGCGGGCTTGGCCGTTGACTTGGGAGATGCTTTCTTTGCCGGACTGGCTTTTGCGGGGTGCGCCGATTTGGCGGCCGCCTTCGGCTTGAGCGCGGAACCATTCTTAGAGGCCTTTGCCGGACGGGCCGTGGCGGCAGGCGCCGACTTGGCTTTGGTCATCGATTTACCGCGGGCAGCGCGGGTCCTCGCGGCGAGGGCGGCCTTTAGCTCCTCATCGAACTCGGCGGGCGTGACCGGACGCGCGGACTTGCGCAGCCGTTCAATGTCGTAGAAAGCGCGGCGCTCGGCGAGGAAGACGTGCACCACAAAGTCCACGTAGTCGAGGAGGATCCAATCCCCTTTGCGGCGTCCTTCGACGGAGGTGGGATAGACGCCGAACTCCTTCTTGAGGCGGTGCTCGATCTCATCGGCGATGGCTATGGCCTGCCGGTCGTTCGTGGCCGAGGTGATGAGGAAGAAGTCCGACAAGCCGGAGTCGATGGGGTCGAGTTCGAGGATGCGGGTGTCTTCGCCCTTTTTTTCTTCACAGACTTGCGCTGCCGTTTGTACCAGGATGCGGGTTTGTTCGTGGGCTGTCGGGGCTGTTGTGGTCATTCGAGGGAAAAGCTCTCCAAGGCCCATCGTATCAGTGGACAGTGCACAGTGAACAGTGGACAGCCAGTGGGACAGGGGCGGCGTCAGTGGTAGAGCCCGTGCACGGCGATGTATTCAGCCACCGGGTCAGGCAGGAGTTCGTGGCCGGCGGGAAGACGGCCACGGGCAGCGTGGACCTGGCGGCGAATTTCCGATGCACTGATCTCGACGTGCAGGTCTGGCAGCAGATAGAACAGAGTGGTGATGCCGGCGGCATTGTGCAGCGTGTAGTAGCGCACTTCTGTATCGGCTTGCGGGGCTGCGTACGTCGATTCAGCGTCGATGGAAAGCCCGTCGGGAAGTACGGCGGCCAGGTCACCCAGGCTCTGGCCGGGGCGCGAGGCGACGATAAGAGGAGCGGCGAACGGGATCTCCGCGCCGCGATGCCAGCGACGCAGACCAAGGAACGAGTCGGCGCCCATGAGACAAAACAGGTTGTCGCCGTGTGGCAGCTCATCGCGCAGCCGGAGCAGCGTGTCCATTGTGTAGTTGGGTGTGTGGTCGGGGGTGTTGCTGGGCGCACCAGAGGCGGGTGCGTCGGCCAATGAAATGGCGAAGGAGGGTTCATCCGCGATGGCGAGGCGTGTCATGGCCAGGCGGTCGGGAAATCCGGCAGTGGAGCCGAGCGGCTTCAGCGGCTGCGCGCCGACGGGGGCGAAGAGAACCTGGTCGAGCCGAAGGGCGTCGCGGGCGGCGCGGGCCACGGCAAGATGGCCGCGATGGGGCGGGTCAAAACTTCCGCCAAAGAATGCAATGCGACGGCCATCGCCCGATGCGGGGAGCATGGGTTCATGGTAATGCCTGAGAACGGATCGCCATTGATGTAGCCGCTCTGGCGTTGGATCAAAGTCCATTTTCCAAGTAAAGAAACCGCCGTGCTGCAATGGAGTCGGATAGAGTCACTGCGGGACCGCTGGTAGCATCAGAATCAGATGCGATACGTTATAGCAATTCTGGCAGTGGCCGGCGCCGTGGTTTCCGGGCTGGCTTTGCAGGTTCACTACTCCACGGTGACCGAGCCCTGCTCGATCAATGAGCGGTGGGATTGCGGCGTGGTGAATCACAGCCCGTTTGCGGTGGTTGATCGTATTCCGGTGGCGGCACTCGGGATAGCGGGCTACATCGCGCTGGCGGCGCTGGCATTGGCGCGGCAGCGCATGATTCTGCTTCTGGCCGCGTTCATCGGATTCGATTTTGCTCTCTGGCTGACCTCGATCGAGCACTTTGTGTTGCAAGTGTGGTGCCTCTACTGCGTCATTTCGCAGGGGATCATTGCGCTGATTCTGCTGCTGAGCCTGGGATGGCTTGTCGTGGAGTACCTACGATTGCGGCGCGCGGCGCGGCCGATTTAAACGCTGCGCGGTTTCGTTGTCCAGCATTCGTCGCCGGCGCATAAGTCGCCCTCTCTGCGCTGATAAACTTGATATTGAACATGTTGAAAGAACGATACGCGCGCTGGATGTATGAGTGGGAGACGCGGTTGACCACGCGCGACGAAAACCGCGTCGTACGCCCGCTGGAGTGGGGCTTTGAGTGGGTCGAGCCGTTTCTTACCTCGCATGGGTTCGATGCGGCTGTTCCGCGCCCGGAAGATGTGCGCGACGATGCGGCTGCCGAGTTGGCCATGGTGCGTATCAATCAGCTGCTCATCCGGAACAGCGAAGTTTTTTTCGGGTACAAGCGGCCGACGGATTTTCGCCTGGAAGAAAGGCATCCTGAGCTGTTCCCCACCAATGTGCGGCCGGAGACGCTGGCCAAGGACGCGGCTATCAAGCAACTGGCAGCCGACGGCAAGACGCCGACGGCACAGTTCCTGCGGTTTACTTCGCCGGAGCGAACGCCGTATCCCGAAAATGACCTGGTGAATGCTCGATGGTATCCCGCGCCACCGCACAAGGATCCCTTGCGGCCCAGGCAAGCCATCATCGTGATGCCGCAGTGGAATGCCGACGCCTTTAGCCACAACTCGCTGTGCAGAATATTCAATCGCATGGGGATTTCGGCGCTGCGGCTTTCGAAGCCGTACCACGACATTCGCCGGCCCGTTGAACTGGAGCGCTCGGACTATGCAGTGAGCGCCAACGTGGGGCGCACGATTTCAGCGTGTCGCCAGGCGGTAGTGGATATCCGCTGCTGCATCGACTGGCTTGAAGAGCAAGGCTACGAGCATTTCGGCGTGCTGGGAACCAGCCTCGGTTCGTGTTACGCGTTTCTTGCGAGCGCGCACGACAAGCGCATTCGCGTGAACGCATTCAATCACGCTTCAACTGCGTTCGGCGACGTGGTATGGGCCGGACAGAGCACCCGCCACGTAATGCAGGCGCTGGCTGATGCGGGTCTCACGCAGGACCGCATCCGTTCGTTGTGGGCCGCGATCAGCCCGGTGAGCTATTACCCAAAGATCGCCAGCGCTGAAGCCGGCGGACCGGACAAGCAAGTGCTGCTGGTGTATGCGAATTACGATCTGACTTTTCCCAAGCAGTATTCGCTGCAGGTGGTGGAAGCATTCAAGCGCGTGGGGCTGAACTTTGAGCTGCGCGTGCTGCCCTGTGGCCACTACACCACGGGCGAGACGCCCTTCCAGTACATCGATGGCTGGTACATGGGGTCGTTTGTGCATCGGGCGTTCAAGGCGTTGCGGTGGGAGAAGAAAGAAGCGATGAACCTCGCACCGGTGCCTGAGGAAAAAGAAGAAGTCGTTTCACCCTAGTCTCCCGCCGGCGTGCCGACCCGCGGTGGATGAAACGGTCTCGCACATGCCCTGCGCACTTCCACAATCCTCATTCTTTCGTAACTATTGCGATGCGGGTATCATCTTACGAACGGATGGTTTCCCCTATGCATCGCTCGTTTCTGCGCGCGCGGATTGTGCTTCTCATCTTTGTTGCGATCAGCCTGCTGACTCTGCCGGTCTTTGGACAGACCGGAGAGTCCACACACCGTGTGCCGGTGCTTGTGGAGCTATTCACGTCTGAGGGTTGTTCCGATTGCCCACCGGCAGACGCGCTGCTGGAGCGGCTGGACACAACGCAGGCTGTTCCAGGAGCAGAAGCGATCGTGCTAAGCGAGCACGTCACGTATTGGAATCATGAAGGCTGGCGCGACCCATTTTCATTTGACGAAATCGATGCACGGCAGAAGGAATACGTGGAGCTCTTCGGGCTGGAATCGAGCTACACGCCGCAGATGGTTGTGGATGGTGCGACGCAGTTTGTAGGCAGCAATGCGTCCGCCCTAGAGGCCGCCTTGGTCCGCGCGGTGCAAACGCCGAAGCAGCAGCTTGCGATCGAGAATCCGCGCTGGGACGGCGGCGCGGTGAGTTTTACGGTCCACGTTCCGGCCGGTTCCAATGCGGACCTGGTTGCGGCGTTGGCGGCCAACGCGACGCGATCCGAAGTGGCGCGCGGAGAAAACGCGGGACGCACGCTGCACCACGTGGCAGTGGTGCGGGTGATCAAGGATTTCGGATCCAAAGCCACAGATGGGCGGCCGCTGAAATTATCCGGCGGGAGCCTTGACCACGGAGGCGAAGCAAAGGACCCTTTGCGCCTGGTTGTGTTCCTTGCCAATCGCAAAAATGGGCATGTCGTTGCGGTCGCCGAGCAGACTCTGAACCGGTAAGCGCATTTACTCATCGCGCAGCGTTGTTGCCGGATCGATGGATGCGATTTTCAGCACCGGTATCGCTGTGGCGAGCAACGTGACCAGCGCGAGGGTTAGAACGGCGAATAGAATGCTCGGCGCATCATAGACGCCTACCCCAAAGAGCACGCTGCGCAGAACCCTCAGCGCTCCGGCACACAGAATCAAGCCCAGGATGAATCCAAATGCGGACGCGCGGATTCCCGACCCGGCGATGTGAACCATGGCCTGGTGGATGCTCGAGCCGAGAGCGATGCGGATGCCGATTTCGCGGGTTCGCTGGGCAACGATGCTTGCCACGAGGGCAAAGAGTCCAATCGCGCTCAACAGCAGGGCGAGACCGGCCATTGCGCCGAGGAGAGCTACTTCGACTCTTTGCGCGGCAAGGGTTTCCGCGAGATGATCGTTCATGCTGTAAAAGCCGGAAAAGGGCAGGCCCGGATCGACGCTGGTCAAAGCCCGTTGCATGAGGCCGGTCAAACCTTCGATTGGCCCGGCGGTGCGGACGATCCAACTCGGCTGAAACCAGACGTGCACCACTGCAATGAGACGGGGGTCCACCTGCGCAGCGGGGATGTAGGTCATGGGCTCACTGCCAAGCGGATCGTTCACTTCCTCAGTGTGTGGCGGAAGCGTGACGTCTTCGACGATGCCGACAACGATCGTTCCTTCCTTGTCCAGGATTTGACCGACGGGATTCATTCCTCCGAAGTATTTTCGGACAAAAGAGCGGTTTACGATGGCTACGGGTTGAGCGCCCCGTTTGTCGGAATGAGCAAATGTTCGTCCGGCCAGCAAGGGGATCTGCAAAGTTTCAAAGTAGGAGGGGGTCACGTAGAGCTCACCCGTCATAATCTGCTGACCTGCCTGGGGACCGCTGCGGAGTGTGATGCCATCATTCAGAGCGCGCTCGAATGGCAACGACATACCGACAGCGGCATTCTGCACGCCGGGAATACGCTCCATGGCAGTCGTGCTTTTGTCGAGCAGCCGGTCGAATGCGATTGGGTCACGGTAGAGTGCATCGTCCAAAGACGCTTTGGCAGTCATCACACCCTGCGGGTTAAATCCGGGTGGAAGGGTCTGCAAATGGACCAGGGTGCGGATGAGCAGTCCGCTGGCGGCGAGCAATACGACAGTAAGGGCCACCTCGCCGGCGATCAATGCCTGGCGCAGACGCAGACGTTCTCCGCCTGCAATCGTACGGCTGGCCATGAACGAACGGAGATCGATTCTGCTCACTGCCAGCGCCGGAAGCATGCCAAAGAGGACGCTTGTGAGCACCGACACAACCAATGTGAACGCCAGCACGCGCCTGTCCAGCGGCACACCGGCCACAGGAAGATAATCGACCGGCAGCAGCGAGAGAAGTCCACGCAGCGCGAGAAAGCCCAGGCCAACACCGGCCATGCCTCCCGTGCACGCCAGGACGAGATTCTCGATCCAGAGCTGTTTCTGCACCTGCCAGCTTGAAGCGCCCAGGGCCAAGCGTGTGGCGATTTCAGGGGTGCGGCGGGCAATGCGAACTACCGTAAGCCCGGCAAGATTCGCGCAGGCAATGAGCAAAATGAAGCCAGCGGCCAGCATCAGCGTCAGCGCCTTGGGGCGCAGCTCGGCGGTTTGTCCCTCCTGAAGAGGTACCGTATAAAAAGTGACCGTGGCGCCGGGCGGATATTCCTTTGCGAAACGCAAAGCTCGATTGGCCCAGACACGATTGATCTCCGCATCCACCTGCTGCCCACTACCGTATAGGATTCGCCTCTCAGCTCGATCGCCCGTCCGATCAGGTTCGGGTCGGCGTGGAATGTGGTGCGCCACAGCCGGTAGGAAAGTACCACGGTTCTGGGACCGTGAGGATGGTCTTCGATCTCAGTGAAGCTTCGGCCGATGGCTGGGTGAATTCCAAGAACATCAAAATAGTGAGCCGAAACGCGACCGGCATGAACATACTGGACACTCTGGCCAGCCTGAAGGTTTACGCCGGACGAAATGCTACTGGAGACTGCGGAGACAAGGGAAGGAACGTCATCGCGCAGCAGTTCCCACTGTTCTCCGTCGATGTCCTGACGGCCGTCGAATGCCGCGGAACCCTGCACGTGCATGAAGATGGTGCCGATCCGGTCTGGCTCGAAGTAAGGAAGACTGCTCAGCATCAGAGCGTTCACAATGGAAAAGATTGCCGTGTTCGCGCCGATAGAAAGCGCCAGCGTGACCACAGCGGTCAAGGTGAAGCCGGGCGCCCTCCGCAGTTGGCGGAATGCGAATTGAAGGTCGCGGGCGAACTGTTCGAGAAAAGGCAGACCGCGCTGAATGCGGTACGACTCGCGGGTTTGGGTTACGCCGCCGAATGCGCGGAGGGCTGCGGTGCGGGCTTCTTGTGTGGACATGCCGCGTTGCAGATTGTCTGTAATGGCGAGATCGATGTGCGCGCGCAACTCTTCGTCGAGGTCGGCGTCGAGCTTGCGGTGGCGGAAAAGCGCTGCAAATCGGCTGAAAGGAATGCGAATCCAGTCCATTGACGGCCTCCTAACTGGAGGGGGCGAGGAAGCGCGCCATGGTTGCGGCCATGCGCTCCCAGCTTTCGGTTTCCATATCGATTTGCTTGCGCCCGATGCGGCTGAGGGAGTAAAACCTGGCGCGCCGATTGGTTTCAGAGATGCCCCACTCGGACTTGATCCATCCACGCTGTTGGAGGCGCAAAAGCGCGGGATAGATAGTGCCCTGGTTCAGGCTGAGGGCGTTGCCGCTTACCTGTTCGATACGGCGCGCGATGCCGTAACCATGCAGCGGGCCCATTGACTCGAGTGTTTTAAGGACCATCAGGTCCAGGGTGCCTTGCAGAACATCGGATTTGTTTTCGCCCATTGTGCCTTCGTGTTGTCTTTCTACAGATAGAGTGGCACCGCATAGGCAGAATGTCAACAGGGAGATCGCAAGGGGGGAATCGGACCGGCTCAGGGCTCCCGCAGACCTTGGAGAACATCTTGTCGACAGAGCGAGGGAAGAGGCTAAAATCCTAATATGACTGATCGCATTTCGCTTCCCCTTGCCCAGGCCGACCCAGAAGTAGCCGCCGCCATTGACCACGAAACTTTGCGCCAGCACGAAGGGCTGGAGATGATTGCCAGCGAGAACTTTGTTTCGGAGGCGGTGCTGGAGGCGGCCGGCTCAGTTTTCACCAACAAATATGCCGAGGGCTATCCGGGACGCCGCTACTACGGCGGATGCGAATACAGCGACGTGGTGGAGAATCTGGCGCGCGATCGGGCCACGCAGATCTTTGGCTCCGAGCACGCGAATGTGCAGCCACACTCCGGCTCGCAGGCCAACGCTTCGGCGTACATGGCTGTGCTGCAGGCGGGCGACACGATTCTGGGCCTCGACCTGGCTCACGGTGGCCACCTGACTCACGGGCACAAGCTGAGCTTCAGCGGAAAGTTCTACAGGCCCACGTTTTATCATGTGCACCGCGACACGGAGCTGATTGATTACGACGAACTTGAGGCGATTGCGGAGCGCGAAAAGCCTAAGGCCATCATTGGCGGAGCCAGCGCGTATCCGCGGCTATGGGATTTTGCGCGCATGCGGGCGATTGCCGACAAGGTGGGCGCGGTGTACATCTTCGACATGGCGCACATCGCGGGCCTGGTGGCGGGCGGCGTGCATCCTTCGCCGGTGCCTCATGCGCACATCACCACCACAACAACTCACAAAACGCTGCGCGGGCCGCGTGCGGGGCTGATCCTTTGCGGGCAGGCGCTGGCAGCGGCCGTCGACAAGGCAGTATTTCCCGGCCAGCAGGGCGGCCCGCTGGTACACATTGTGGCAGCCAAGGCGGTGGCCTTTGGAGAAGCGCTGCGGCCCGAGTTTCGTACCTATGCCGCACAGATTGTCGCCAACGCGAAGGTGCTGGCGAAAAGCCTGCAAGAGGCCGGATATCGCCTCGTCTCCGGCGGCACGGATAATCACTTGCTGCTGGTGGATGTATTCGAGAAAGGCATCCTGGGTTCGGAGGCGGAGTTGGCGCTAGGCAAGGCGGGCATCACGGTGAACAAGAACGCGATTCCCTACGACACCAATCCGCCGCTCAAGCCCTCGGGCATTCGCATCGGCACCCCGGCCCTGACTACACGTGGGATGAAGGAGCCGGAGATGCGGCAGATCGCGGTGTGGATTGCGAAGGCACTGGAGCAGCGCGGCAACGATGCAGCATTGGAACACATCCGCGGCGAAGTGGCCGAGATGGCCAACCAGTTCCCACTGTATGCGTGGCGGCGCGCGCCGGCGGCCGTGGTGGTGTAACCGGTTCATCTACGGGTATCTGGCCTAAAATGTGCGCTTGGCACTTATGTGCATGTAATGTTCATGGGCCGGTAACTTTGTATCTGCTGCGCGGCCGCAGATCGCGGCCAGCGCGGTGTTCAAATGCACTGATCTTAGAGCCGAGAAATATCCAAAACACAACTTGCCTGTATGCGCAGGGTTAGATTTAGTGTAGTAAGGATGTTCTATTCGGGTATTAGCCATATGCTAAGTGGCTGCTCCGGATGGCATCGGGAGGTTGATATGCGCGCAGCGCAAATTGCATTGACAGCATTGCTGGTCGTCTCTTTGCCGGCATTTGGCCAAAATAACAAGGAACACCAGTTCCATCCCCAGGCTCCGCCTTCCCACGGACCGGCGCCCGTTCGCGCTCCTCGTCCAGCCCCGCCGCAGCAGAACGAGATGCATCCGCAGGGCAAGCAGCCGGAGCAGCAGCATGATCAGGTTCCGCAGCAACAGCGTAATTTCAGCGACAAGGCGGGCCATCCAAACGCTCCGCACGTGGATGGCAAAAAGTGGGTGGGTCACGACACCGGCAAAAATGATGCCAACTATCATCTGGACCAGCCTTGGGCTCACGGCCACTTTACCGGCGGCTTTGGCCCATCACACCGGTGGCACCTGGCGGGCGGCGGTCCCGACCGCTTCTCGTTCAATAACTGGTATTGGAGCGTTGCGCCGGCAGACGCGGGCTATTGCGACGGCTGGAACTGGGATTCGGACGATATCGTAATTTACGATGACCCGGATCATGTGGGCTGGTACCTGGCCTACAACGTGCGGCTCGGCACTTATGTGCACGTGATGTACCTGGGATAGCTGACGCCCGATCATTCGATCCGCATGGGGCAGGCCGACGCGCTTGCCCCTTTTGCTGTTTGCGGTGGCAGATCGAATATACAGCGCCACCCGCGGGACGATAAGATAGCCAGTCTGTCAATGGCAGTCGAGCAGCTGCATCGAATCGCGGCTGCGCGAAAGATTTCGAGCTAAAGAGGATCCGGCATGAAGCTTCTGTCTGCCCGCGGTTTTGCGCGCGTCTTTGCGACGTCCATTCAAGCGGTTGCGTTGCTGGTCGCATTGATTGTCAACGCTGCCTCATGGGCTGAGTCTGCGCCCATTGTGCTGACCGGCGCAGATCGACGGCCTGCCATTTCACTGAATGGCGATTGGGGCTCGATTGTCGATCCTTACTTTGCGGGACTCTTCAGCTTTCATCACATCGAGAAGAAGAATGGCTGGTTCCTGAACCAGAAGGCGCAGCCCGACGATCCGTATCCGACTGAATATAACTTCTACACTGCGCCCAAGCTGAGGGTTCCGGGGGATTGGAACACGCAACGCGAATCGCTCTTCTATTATGAAGGGCCGATGTGGTACGAGCGTGATTTTACGTATCAGCCGAAGGAACACACGCATATCTTTTTGCATGTGGGCGCAGCGAACTATCGGAGCTGGTTCTGGGTAAACGGACAGAAAGTGTGCGAGCACGAGGGCGGATTTACGGCGATCAACTGCGACGTTACGGCAGCAGTTCGTCCGGGCAGCAACTTTGTGGTCGCGGCGGTGGATAACACGCGCCTCGAAGATGGCGTTCCCGGGCTCGAGACAGACTGGTGGAACTATGGGGGACTTACGCGCGAAGTCTCGCTGATTGAAATGCCCGAAGCCTTCATCGATCAATACGATCTGCATCTGAATCGCGGAGAAGGTTCAGTGATCGAGGGATGGGTTCACGTAATGGATAGCCAGCCCGGCACAAAGGTAGAGGTGGAGATTCGGGAGTTAGGTGCGAAAGCATCCGCGACCACAGGCGACGATGGGCGCGCTCCAGTTCACTTTGACGTGAAAGGACTGGAACGCTGGTCGCCGGAGAAACCGAAGCTTTACAAGGTTCAAGTGCGAGCCGGTGAAGATTCAATTAATGAGCTGATGGGCTTCAGGACCATTGAAACGCGGGGTACCGAGATTCTACTGAATGGGAAGCCCATCTTCCTGCAAGGAATTGCTGTCCATGCTGAAGCGCCGCATCGCACCGGACGCGCCTGGTCTGACAAAGATGCGGAGACATTGCTGGGATGGGCAAAGGAACTTGGCTGTAACTACGTACGCCTGGTGCATTATCCGCACGATGAAACGATGCTGCGCGCGGCTGACCGCATGGGCGTTCTTGTGTGGTCGGAGAACCCGGTGTATTGGGCGCTGGATTTTGACAATCCCAAAGTGCTGGCAAAGGCCGAGCAGCAACTCGACGAAGAGATGAATACGTCGCGCGATCATGCTTCGATCATCCTGTGGTCGATGGCGAACGAGACGCCCAATAACGAGGCGCGCACGCAATTCATTGAGACGCTGGCAGGGCGTGCGCGTGCACTGGATCCAACGCGTTTGATCACGGCGGCACTGCTTGTGCGGAGCGAAGGACACACAAAGATCGTGGACGATCCACTGGGCAAAGCACTGGACGTGATTGGCATGAACGAATATATAGGATGGTACGAAGGACATCCCGATTCGGCCGATGCTACTGAATGGAGAATTGACTATCAAAAGCCGCTGATCGTAAGTGAATTTGGCGCCGGCGCCAAAGCGGCATTGCATGGCCCCGTGAACCAGCGCTGGACCGAGGAATATCAGGCGAATGTGTATCGTCATCAGCTGCCGATGCTGAACAAGATCACGCAACTTAGGGGCATGAGCCCGTGGGTGCTGATGGATTTCCGTTCGCCAAACAGGCCGCTCGCGGGCATTCAGGATGAGTTCAATCGCAAGGGGCTCATCTCAGAGACGGGCCAGAAAAAACTTGCGTTCTATGTACTACAAAAGGCTTACAAGAATGAAACAATCGGCAAAGCTGAGTGATGAGCGCGCATCGGCTCGCGAGTAACTTGAATAACTCAAGGGGCAAAAGTAGGCAGGAGCCGTAAATTGAGTTATTCTCTCGTTATGGTTATTGAATCAATTCTTGCCCAAATCGATGCGGAGATTGCAAGGCTGACACAGGTTCGCTCCCTGCTCGCTGACTCCGGCAAAGTTGCTACAAAAGTTACAGAGCGGAAAACCAAGAAGGCGACGGCTAAGGCGCGAAAGAAGCGCGTACTGAGCGCGGAAGCACGCAAGCGTATCGCCGATGCGCAGCGCAAGCGGTGGGCTGCACAAAAAGCCAGATCCAAAGCATAACAAGACGCCGGCGTTCCCGATGCGCGTGCAGCGATCCCATTCGGAATTGAATCGTGCGAACAGGAACGAGCCGGCGAATTGCCGTGGAGGGAACTGGCGACGCGGGTGGTGTGCACTTCAAACGCCGCCCGGCTGCGGGATTCGTTTGACGAGCCGGTCTCGAAAAAAAAGTGGAGACCCGCGCGCAATGAATAAAAGGATGCGGAATAAAAATGCATCCGGCTATATTCTTTTGAAGTGTGAATTTATCCCCGAATGTTGATTTCTGAATCTCGTTCCCTGCTGGCCGTTGATTCGTCTGCGCTTCAAGGTCTTCCTCGTTCGAAAGCCCTCGAGGGCGCTTACCAGGTTTCAACGGCAAGCACGTTGGGCGGGCCGGAGTGGCCCTGGATCACCTGCGTCTCAATCACCGCTTCCATATTCTTCTGATCCCAGTCAGGCGGAGCTTTGGAGAGCAGTGAGTCGAGGTAGACGGGGTTGTAAAGAATTTCACCGGCGGCCTCGGTGCCTTCTTCAGAGATGCCGGCCGCGATGATGACCGGCTGCCCGGTGGTGCTGTCGTGGATGCGAGCCACGATGGCGTAGTCACGGGAGAGCTTCTCATAAGGCAGATCCCAGGCGGTGGCCCACGAGGTAGCCTTCTGACTCTTGCGGTCGACGAGCAGGGCCACGCCGTCCTTTGACTCGAAGCCGAAGCGGAGTTTTTGTGTCACGCGCAAGGTCCAGATGTTGTCAAAGGCGCCGATCAGCACAATCGGTCCCTCGCGGAGCTGTTCAAAACTCGCGTCGGAGGCGGGAACGACGCGAAAAGTCTTATGGCGGGCTTCAAGAGCCGCAGCGGTGCGCGTCAGGGTGATGACGTCGGCGAGCGCCAGATTGCCGGAGTACTGGAGGCGGAAGTAGAGGGGCTCCGGTTTGGATTTGGCGACCGGCGCTTCAAGCGAATTGATGGAGCCGACCTCGATGTTCTTGGCGGGCTCACCCAGGCAGAAGGTAGCCGGGTTGGCGCTGGACGTCACGGGCTGCCAGAAGCGATCGAAGTTCGAAGGCGGCTTGGGCGGTTCAATACGGGGGAAGCGCAACCCGATGCCGAGGCCCACGGCGCCAGAAACAGCGACCAGGCCGGCAACCAGCAGCCAGCCTAAACGACTTCGATGGGGAACGGGCGTAACGGCGGGTGGCTGCGGGGCAAGGAGTGTGGGTTCAGCCAAGACCGCGATCGGCTGCGGATCTTCAAGAGGATCGGGCGGGCGAAACAAAGGCACGTAAGAGCCAATCGGCAGCTCGATGACATATTCCCCATCGTGGGCGGAGTCATAGTAATACTGCGACAGACGCTTGCGCACTTCGCCGGCGGTAATGCGCACCACGGGGTCCGCGTTTGCGTCGTAGCTTGGAGAGCGCCCGAAGACCTCGATAGCGATGCTGCGCTCCTTTAGTTCGGCGGAGTTGCCCAGGAGGGTCTGTTCGATGACGTATGCCAGCAAGGCCGGATAGCGCTTGCTGTTGGCAAAAAGAGGATGAACGAGAAGCCGCGCCAACTGCTCGCGGATCAAGACAGAATCAACAGGGGCCGCCGGCCGTTCCATCTCCTGCACGGATTTCGGCGCCAACCCCATCGCGAACTCCTCGACTCGGCTCCATGGCTCCGAGGGAAAACTACCCGCCGGGCGACTGCGACCCGCCAACTAAACCTAATCAGCGGCGCAAGTGAACACGGGTCGGTGCTCGCCCAGTTGGTGTATAGATTGCCTGTTCGCGCTTGTGGAAATCAGCGCTTTTGCAGGCTCTTCTTCTTGCGTATTGCCGTATCATACGTCCCGACATTCGGGTTGTCTACGCTTGGATTAAGCCCATTTGAATGTAGATTTCGAGAGCTACTCGGCGCACTTAGTACCCGATGGAACCTGCCGCGTGCAATTCGTCACGAATATATTCGACTTCGGTCCAGAAGATGGCGTCTGAAGTGTGTCTCTGTGATCAGGATCGATCCTGAGTGCAACGTCCACCGTAGACGGCCCATTTTCTTGTGATTGCGGCTCCTCGCCCCTTCGGTTTGCCAGATCTGGATTGAATCCAGGCAGGACTTACCGAGGGGCGCTTTTTTCTGCCGGCTTCTTTTCAGACTGACGAGCCGCTCGACGGATAATTGGGTGCAGCATGATGGCTGAACGCACAATGCTGCACGCCTTCGGGGCTACTTTGCTGAGTGGCAGATCATGGCAAGAGTCTGCGGCTGGCGCACGGAGGCGCTGCATCCCTGATGGCGGAGACGCAGGCTTAGAAGTTGCTGGTGAACATTGTCGTGATGGTGGTGAAGACGGTCATGACGGCGGCGGCCACGCTGGTCATGCCGGCGACGGTGCCAAGGGCGATCATGGAGAAAGCCATGGAGTATTCGACCAAGTCCTGGCCTTCTTCGCCTGCCGCCAGGTTCTGGATCTTTACCCAAATCCCAATCATGCGATTGTTCATTTTCTAGACTCCTTGATCCGCCTATCAGGCGAAACTTGCGCATTTCAATCGATAACTCCGGCTCCAGGTCCACAAACGCCGTGCAGCCAGGAAGCCGATGGAGATCGTATTCCGAAAGTGCTCTTGAACTGCAATCATTGACCAGTCGGCGTGAAGAGGCAAAAGGAATCGCGCACTCAACCCATGCCTGCCGTAATAAAGGTTGAAGTTACGCAGCGATGCTACAGGTTACTAAAGTGGGATACGCAACTTATTTTTGATCTGATGAAGTCGGGAGCTAGCAGTTTGTAAGTCGACCACTATCGCCGGCAGTTATGGAGCGATACGGTCGCCGAACCGATAAGTGAAACTTATGCTCGCATACGAGGGAATTCGAACGCCTGTCACCTCTGACACAGGTGAAGGATAGAAGTTCTCCAGGGTCTGGCCAGTGAAACCTTTCGCCACTAATAAATTCACACCGATGTTGAAACGCCCGTCCTGAACCGGACGAGCAACTGCCGCACGGAACTCTCTTACAGAGACGCTAATGCACTCAGCATCCGGCTTTGGGTAACAACCGGTGCCGAGCGGCCTGGCGCCGACATATTCGAATTCGCCCTTTGCCTGCAGGCGAAATGGCAGCTTCTCTGAGACACCGAGCGCGTCAAAAATGGTGCGCGGAGCCTCTGCGGTAGGTTGCCCTGTGTTCAGGTCGCGCGCATCCGCCTTGGAGAAGGTGAGGAGCAGGGATCCCGCACTGAAGTCTTGGCGCACGGCAGCGGTGAGGAAGCGCAAACGGCCTGGTCCTTGGTCCTCCTGTAATCCGGTGTCTGGATCGATCTTCGCCAACTGCTCAGCGGTAGTCACATGACCCACTGTGAGCTTCAAATCGGTATGCGCGAACTGCTTGCCGGCGACAAGCTGGTATGAGTGCGCACGGCTCACCTCCGATCCGCGCGCCGTTCCGGTACCGATGCGGGGGTCTTCGGTGAAGAACGATTCACCGGCGCTGGCCGAGACAAAAGGGGCCCATTTGAGAGAACCGGGAATCACGGAGACGGTGGCTTTCGGCGAGTTGACGCCGATCCACCGGTGGAAGGAGTTTGGGGGCTGGACCAGGTCCTGATTGTCGAAGTCGATCTGGTCGCGGCGCCAGCCGGCGTAGTAGCGGAAGTGGGTTCCGATAGCGCCCTGCGCAGCGGCGTACGGTGCGATCGGCGTGATGGTCACGTTGCTTCCGTCCACCTTGGTGAAGAGACCATAGCTGCTATCGCCGGGAGTGTAAAGGTTGTAGTGATCGAGGTCGTCGCGTCGCGGCGCTTCGCGCTCGAAGTCGAGGCCAGCCAGGAGTGAAAGGTTTCCGCTGAATCGGTTTGCGTAATTTGCGTTGCCGCCTGTGACGGTGCGGAACTCGCTTTGGCGGATCAGCCCCTGACCAAAATCGGAATAGAGCGACAGATTATAGGTGCGGAAGAATCCTGAGAACTGGAGTTGCTGCTGCCCGCTGAGGGTCCATTCGTCATGAACAGCGATCAGCGCGGTGTGGGTCTGATCCTTTTGGCGGAGATCGATGGTGTCGCCAACATTGGGATATGCGTCGTCAGCGGCGTTGGGCGGACCGATGGGAACAAGCCCCGGAACAAAGGAGAAGCCGTAATAGCCGATGCCGAAGAGCGCGACCCGATGCCGGCCGGTCTCGACGATGCGCAGCGCGTTGACCTTGTACTGTTGGCGATGCTCCAGCCGCTTGAGAAATCCATTCCCGTAAGAGGCTTCGAGTGCCACCCAGAAAGCCGCGCCTGTGCTGAGGCCAGCGGCGAAATCGATGTCGCGATCGTCGCCTGTAAGGGTGAGGAAGGGATTGATCGCGTTGCGCAGTCCATACGTGGCGGCGAGGTTGACCGAATGATTGCCTTCGAGCACGTTGAATGAGCCGCCGTCGACCTGCACATCGGCCAGGACGGCGGGGATGAGGATATTGGGATCCGCATAGCCATTGCCGTGCGCATTGGCGGAGAGGTTGTTGGGCAGCAGGTAGCCGCCGACAGAGATGAACTGGGCAATGGGCTCGCCGTGATCGCCTGCAACCCCGGGTGCGAAATACTGGGGCGCCTTGATCCCGCCGGACGCGGTCTCAATGGGATAGCCGGGGATCGAAACTGGCGCTCCGGGACGGCCGGGATTGGCATCGATCAGGTCCTGTTGGACGAAGACTCTTTCAGCCGGATCGGGAGAAAACAAGTCGACCTGATTCAGATCGGAGGTGACGGTCACCGTCTCTCTTGTGCCAATGGTCAGGTTGACATTGACCAGGTAGCGATCCTCGAGCGAACTGATGGCAAGTTTTTCTGTTGTGGGTTGGAATCCTGCGGCTTTCACGACGAGCTGATATGCTCCGGCCGAGTCTGCGGTGAACTGGAAAGTTCCCATCGAATCGGTCATGGCGCGGACGCGTACGGATCCAGATAAATCAACAAGCTCGACTGAGGCGCCCGCGACCGGCTTTTGCGTGGGATCGGAGACGGTTCCGCTGACCCTGAAGTTGTGCGCGAAGGCGCATACTGGCAGCAGAAACAACCCGAAAACAAGAAGGAAAGCTAGGCGCGCCGGGCTCGTGCAACGACTGAAAGCGCGATGGCGCCAGTCCCCTGCGCATGATTCGAGTCTTTGCATCCCGAACGCCATCCCTCAGTAGTGATTATCTCCTCTACAAGGAATGAACGTGTTTGGATGCCTGTCGGTTTCTGCTTGTCAGTTACCGCGGTTCGCAGGTTCCTTTGCTAATTGGCGCGGAGCGCGACCATAGGGCTGATGCGCGAGGCGCGGCGAGCCGGAATATAGCCGGAGATGACTGCAATCAGGAGCAACGCAAGCGCCATCCCTATATAGGTAGCGGTGTCTGATGGCGAGGTATCGAAGAGCAGCGAGGCAATAAGCCGCGCCACTGCAAACGAGGCGGCAGTTCCGACCAGGACACCGGCTGCAGCAAGGCGCAGCGTGCGGCCAATGACATCAGCCTGCACGCGGCCCATAGTGGAGCCGAGGGCCATGCGAATACCGATCTCCTGGGTGCGCTGCGTGACGGAGTAGGAGATGACACCGTAGATGCCAAGGGCCGCGAGTAACAGGCCAAGCGTGGCAAACGCGGCAACGAGCAGCATGAAGAAGCGGCGCGGTGAGTTGGCGTGATCCACAAGCATCCGGATCGGCCGAAATTCCGCGGCGGGTTGTTTGGGGTTGAGGTCACGCAGGGTTCGAAGCACGCTGGTGGCCAATACGGCAGGTGGCAGCGTGGTGCGCATCACGAGTTCCGCGCCGGCCGGCCCGGCCTGTGTCACGGGATAGTAAATCTGCCAGCCGGCTTCTCCCTCCACACTCTCCTCGTGCACATCGTCGGTAACACCGATAATGTGCAGATCCTGGTCGCCATTGGTGATCTCGCGTCCTATCGCATCGCCCTTGGGCCATTGGGCGAAGTCGGCAAGGTAATGAGCAAACGCCTGGTTGACGATCACGACGTTCTCGCTCTTGGGGCCGTCGTCCCATGTAAAGTCGCGCCCGCGCAGCCCGGTGCCCATGGCGCGGAGATATCCAGGGGTGATCACATAGACCAGGGGACTGGGCGGCGATTTGTCAGGACGCTTCAAGCCCTTGGGAAGCGGCGTTCCCCAGGCGCGATTCTGGCCGAGCGGCAGGTAGTCGGTGATTCCGACTGCCTCGACGCCGGGAATTGCGCCCACGCGCGCAAGGGTCTGCTGAAAGATAGCGGTGCGCTTTTGAATACTGGCTGCCTCGGTTGGAGCGTTGTCGTTGTATTCCACCTTGACGGCGGCCGCGTGCTCGGGTTGGAACCCGAGGTCCACGTCGAGGACCTTGAGAAAGCTGCGCAGCAACAGGCCCGCACCTACAAGAAGCATGCAGGCGAGAGCAACTTCAGTGACGACGAGGATGGAGCGCAGGCGTTCGTGCTTCCGTCCGAGGCCGGCGCCGGATCCGGAGTCCTTGAGCGATTCCTGCAGGTTGCCGCCGGCCATGCGCAGTCCCGGAACGAGGCCGAATAGGATGGCCGCGGAGACAGCGATCAAGACGGTCCAGCCGAGAGATGCGCCGTCGATGTGCAGCGTGCTCAGCAGGGGCAGTGCAATCGCGCCCTGGTGCGCGAGCCAGGTGACGAGAACGAAGGCCAATCCAAGGCCAAGCATTGCGCCTGCACCCGAAAGCACCACACTTTCGGTGAGCAACTGGCGCACGATGCGGCCACGGCTTGCGCCTAATGCGCCGCGCATGGCGAACTCCCTGCTGCGCGCGGCGGCGCGGGCCAGCATCAGGTTGGAAAGGTTGACGCAGGCAATCAGCAGAATGACCCCAACGGCGGACCACAATACGACAAGCGCGCGGCGAAGGCGTCCGCTGACGTAGTCCTTTAGCGGCACCGGGACCACGTAGCCTTTATAGCTGCCGCACGATTGCGGTTGTTTGTTATTCCAGCACATATATTGCGACGCATTCTCCGCATCCTGTCGCGCCTGTGCGAGGCTGATACCGGGCTTGAGACGGCCGATCAAGGTGATGATGTTTCCCCAATCGCGCGGCGGGCCATAGAGGTTGAGCGGCGAGATGGCGTCCACCTTCGCGCCGGGCGAAAACACGGCGCCGAAGTCAAAGGTCCTGGGCAGCACGCCGATCACGGTGGTCTGCCGCCCATTCATATCGAATGCCTTGCCCACGATGGCCGGATCGGCGTTGAACTGTCGGCGCCACCATGCGTTGGTAAGCAATACCACCGGAGGCGCTCCGTTGCGCGCGTCCTCCGGCATGAACGCCCGGCCCATCGCGGGCTGCACGCCGAGCACCCCAAAGAAATTCGCGATCACATCGATGCTTGTTGCCGGGATCGGTGCGCCGCCCATGCTGAGGCTGAGATTGCCGGGGCTGGAAAAGGCGAAATATCCGGTCACATCCTGATACGAGCGGCTCTGCACGCGAAATTCGTCGTAGGCGTCGGTGGAATACGTCGCGCAGGACAAGCCGCACTTGGTCGGCGGCGGAGCGATCCACACAAGCTGCTGCGGGTTGGCGAACGGCAGCGGGCGCAGCATGAGCGTGTTGACCACGCTAAAGACGGCGATATTGGCGCCAATGCCAAGGGCCAGAATCAGAATGGCCACGATCGTAAAGCCGGGGTCGCGGCCGAGCGTGCGGAGGGTGTATTTCAAGTCCTGCAGCAGAATGTCGAGTGTCATGAGTCCTCTCGCTTCGCGGTGTTGCTCTTTTGCCTGTTCCATGCCGCCGATGCTGACGAGCGCCAGGCGGCGGGCTTCCTCGAGCGGCAAGCCGCGCTCAAGATTTTCCTCGACGGCGAAGTCAAGATGCGCGGCCAGCTCGTCGTCGACGCCGGCGTCAAGATCCTGCTTCTGAAAGAAGGCGCGCATCCGGCCGAGGAGACGCTTGAGGCCGCTCATGCAAGCTCTCCGCTTTCACCGAGCGCTTCCTCCTCATTCGAGGTCTTGTTCATGCCGAGCACGCGGTCCATTACACCGGTGAGACGCTCCCAGTAACGCGAGTCCTCCGCCAATTGCCGGCGGCCGGTTTTGGTGATCGAGTAAAAACGGGCTTTGCGATTGGTAGTAGACACGCCCCAGCTGGATGCGATCCAGCCGCGCTGTTCAAGGCGCACGAGAGACGCGTAGATCGTGCCTTGGTTGAGCAGCACTTCATTGCCGCTGACCTGCTCGATGCGGCGCGCAATGCCGTAGCCGTGAAGCTGCCCCATGGCGGCGAGTGTCTTAAGCACCATGAGGTCCAGGGTTCCCTGCAAGAGGTCGAGTTTTGACATGGGGTTCCCCTCCTGTGGGAGCGCCACATAAGAATGCCACAGAGACATGTGGCCGCGCCACAGGAAAGATTTTTCCGCGTGAGAAGCAAACGCGCCGACTGAATGCGCGCGTCCGGAGTCTTACGGGATCTTGCGCTGCCACAGCCGATGCGGGCGCGGTGGGAACAAATCGGTTTACAACGTGGTTTCCCCGGTGCGAGATGCAGCTAAACTCCGGATTGCGTCGACTGGTCTGCGGCTGGTAAAAGGATTGTTGGCGTTTGTTATCGGGAGCGAAGCGTGGCTCGTCCCGAGGTCCCTTTACCCGATGGGGCGGTCGCACTTCCCTGGGGTTAGCTGATCGACTTTGGCTTTGTGCCTTCTGAACAAGGAAATCGGTTTCACAACCAATCAAAAAGCAGGCCTTGGCTGATTCTCTTCGCAAAACGTTTTCAGAGGATTTGAAGCCCTATGCTTATTTCTCCAGACTTAATGCCCCACGCGGTCTGCTGGCGGCAGGATCAACAACTCATCTGGACGATGGTGGCCACCAACGCAATCACATTTTTCAGTTACCTCAGCATCTGCATCACTCTTCTCTACCTCGCCCGCAAGATACGCCGGTCGATCGTGCGCGACTGGAGATTTTTTCTCGTGGGGTTCGCACTCTTCATTGTGGCGTGCGGGTCGACGCACCTGATGGAAGTGGTCACTACGTGGATCCCGGTGTTCTGGGTTGATGCGTGGACCAACATCATCACTGCAGCGCTCTCGGGCTATGTTGCTTTGCAGTTCATCCGCCGCGCTCCAGAGCTGGGCTTCGGCATCAACGACTACGCGGACAAGCTCTCCAACGCGGTGAATGAAAAGGCGCAAGTCGAGGACAGTCTGCTCGCGGCCAGAAAGCTGGAAGAGTGGAACCGGATGTCCACCGTGGTCACGCACGAGATCAACAATCCCCTGGGCGCTGTGCAGAATCTTCTGTTTCTGATTCAAGGGTCTCCCAACATCGCGCCGGAAGCTGCGGCGATGGCCCAGATGGCCTCGGATGAGGTGCAGCGGATCGGTACCATTACGCGCTCGACGTTAGGTTTCTTTCGCCAGGATCAAAAGCCGGAGGATGTGGACCTTCGCACATCTGCGGAGTCAGTGCGCTTCCTGCTGCACCCGCTGCTGCGCCAACGATGCTTGGAACTGGAAATTGAGTGCACCGGCAACTGCACGGTGAATGCGTATTCAATGGAGACCAGGCAGGTGCTTCTGAACCTGGTCCGCAACGCGTGCGAAGCCACCAAAAAGAGAGGCGCGCAGGTCCGGATCTCGATCGAAGGCGGAACGGATGATGTGCGGGTGGTGGTGCAGGACGACGGCGTGGGGATTGACGCTGCCAGTCTCGGCAACCTGTTCCAGTTTGGCGTAAGCACCAAGGGCGAACGTGGCAATGGCATCGGGCTCTGGACGGTGAAGCAACTTGTCAGCAGGCATGGCGGCTCTATCGAGGTGGAGTCGACTCTTGGTAAGGGGAGCCGATTTACGGTTCGCTGGCCGAGGAAGATCCCTGCCGAAAGGGTCACTCCCCACGACGTGCTCGCAATGACCGGCGCTCGCTGACCTGACAGCGGATAAGAAGACTTGCCGTGCAATACGGCAGGATGCTGCGAACTTTTCGCGGACCGCCTTCGTATTGTCTCCCAACCGGCTCAGTGGGCGCTGCCTGCCGCCTTGTCGATCAATCCACTCAGGAGATTTCCATCATGGCGCGATTCAATGAACAAGCCAGGCAGGTGGCGAGACGACTCGGCAGAGCGCCGCTCTTTACCGCGATCACGTTGATCACGCTGGCGATCGGTGTCGGTGCGAACACGGTGGTTTTCAGCGTGGTCGAGGGCGTGCTGTTGAAGCCCCTGGACTATCCGCATCCTGAGCAGCTTATCGGCGTATGGCACAAGGCGCCCGGCATTGGCCTGCAGAACCTGAACATCGCGCCGTTTCTTTACTTTACTTATCGCGAACAAAGCGCGACATTGCAGGACATCGGCTTGTACAACGGCGACTCCCTGAGCGTGACCGGCGCAGGCCAGCCGGAACATGTGCGCGGCCTCGACGTCACCGACGGCACTCTTCCGATCCTGGGGGTGAAGCCGGTGTTGGGGCGCATCTTTACGCGCCGGGATGATGCGCCGGACGCGCCCAAGACGGTCCTGATTTCGTATGCGTATTGGCAGCAGAAATTTGGCGGCAGCGCCTCAGTGGTTGGCCGTCCCATTAACCTGGACGGAACGTCGCGGGAGATTATCGGCGTGTTGCCCCGCAGTTTCCATTTCCTCGACATGCAGGATCCCGCGCTGGTCGTTCCCATGCAGATCGACCGCAGCAAGACCAAGCTGGGCGGCTTCGGCGATCAGGCCATCGCGCGCATGAAACCCGGCGTGACGATCGCACAGGTCAACGCGGATTTGACTCGCCTGCTCCCGGTTTCGATACAAAGCTTTCCCGCGCCCGAGGGATTTAGTCCGAAAATCTTTGAGAAAGCGCAGCTTCAGCCCGACCTGCATACCTTGAAGCAGGATGTGATCGGCAACGTAGGCAGCGTGCTGTGGGTGCTGATGGGCTCCATCGCCATCGTGCTGCTGGTGGCGTGCGCCAACGTGGCAAACCTGCTGCTGGTACGGGTGGAAGGGCGGCGGCAGGAACTGGCGATTCGCACGGCGCTCGGCGCGGGACGGGGACGCATCACCGCAGGCATCCTGTTTGAAAGCCTGCTGCTTGGATTCACGGGAAGCCTGATTGGGCTGGTGCTCGCGTTCGGCGCATTGCGCGTGCTCGTCGCCATGGCGCCCACAGGGCTGCCGCGCCTGCGCGAAATCGCAATCAACGTTCCGGTGCTGCTGTTCACGCTGGGGCTGGCGCTGTTTGTCAGCGTCGTCATCGGCTTGATCCCGGTGATCAAGTATGCCAGTGTCACGTTGCAGACCGGGCTTCGCGAAGGCGGACGCGGGCTGAGCCAGGGCCGCGAGCGCCACCGTGCGCGCAAAGCGCTGGTGGTGGTGCAGGTAGCTCTCGCGCTGGTCCTGCTGATTTGCTCGGGACTGATGATTCGCACTTTCCGCGCCCTGATGCACGTAGACCCAGGCTTTGCTGACGCCGACGCGCTGCAGACATTCCGTTTGTATATCCCCGAAGCGAAGATTCCCGACGCACAGCGCGATCGGGTGACCCAGATGGAGCAGGAGATTGCCGACAAGATCGCGACCATTCCGGGCGTTTCGTCGGTCGCCATCACGACGTCCATTCCGATGGACGGAAATGGCTCCTTCGATCCGGTGTTTGCCGAGGACCACGCTTACAAGGAAGGCGAACTCGCGCCGATCCGCCGATTCAAATTCGTTTCGCCGGGATTCTTTGCAACGCTGGGAACACCGCTCATTGCCGGACGTGATCTGACCTGGGATGACATCTACGGAAAGAGGCCGGTGGCAATTCTCTCCGAGAAGACGGCAAGGGAATATTGGCACGACCCCGCCACCGCGCTGGGCAAGCGCATCCGTGTTGGCACCACCGACGACTGGCGTCAGGTCATTGGCGTTGTCGCGGATATCCATGACGACGGGGTGAATAAAACCGCGCCGACCTCGGTGTACTGGCCGATGGCGATGAGCAATTTCGAGGGCAACAAGAACAGAGTGTCACGTGGTGTAGGGTACGTGATCCGCTCGCCGCGAGCGGGTTCGTCAGCCTTTATGAGAGAGGTGCAGAACGCGGTGTGGTCGGTGGATGGCGATCTGCCGCTGGCGGATCCGACCACGCTGGGTGAAATGTATACAAAATCGATGGCGCGGTCATCGTTCACGCTTGTGATGCTTTGCGTCGCGGGCAGCATGGCGCTGCTGCTGGGGATCGTCGGCATCTACGGCGTGATTTCGTACGCGGTGTCGCAGCGCACGCGCGAGATCGGCATTCGCATGGCGCTCGGCGCACAGCGCGAGGAGCTGACCGGCATGTTCGTTCGCCAGGGATTGATGCTGACGGCCATTGGTATCGCGTTTGGCGTGGGTGCTGCCTTCGCCACCATGCGCCTGATGGCTTCGCTGCTGTTCAACGTGAGCACGACGGATCCATGGACGTATGGCCTGGCGACGGCCGCGGTGATTGCGATCTCCTGGATCGCCTGCTATCTGCCGTCACGACGAGCCGCTGCGGTCAATCCCGTGAATGCATTGCGCGCGGAGTAGGCTGGCACACCTTGGTTAACCGGATTTCGCTTTTGCGGCTTCGGCTTCCATGAGCCAGCCGCGGCGCAACTTCTCTTGAGGGATGCTGGACATATACGGCTTGATGTCGAGTATCGGCGTGCCGTCGAGCATGTCCACACCGCGCACGTGCAATGAGGCATTGTCGCGGCGGAGAAGCTCGACCACGGTGAGGCCGATAGGGTTGGGACGGCGCGGAGAGCGCGTGGCGAAGACGCCGTGGGGGCGGTTATCGGCGGGCGTGTTGCCGACGAGTTCAAAGTCAGTGGAGCGATCAAAAACCCAAACCACAAAAAGATGCGAGAAGCCTTCCACGTCTTTCAATCCGGGCGCGAATTCAGGCAGGATCTCGAGCACGCCTTCAGCTTCATGCTTGACACCGAGACCTTTGGGAATGGCTTTGCTGTCGGTGTAAGGGCTGTGCACGTAGCCGATGGGGTGCGGCGTGAACATGAGAAGAGATCCTCCGCTCTCATGGTAAGCCGTGCGGCGCAGGGGGCTCCAATCAAACCAGGTTGCTGCCGTGCTAGCTGATTCCCGCCATCACCAGCATGCGAGGCTCGGTCATTTCCTCAATCGCAGAGCGGAGACCTTCGCGGCCCAGGCCGGAATCCTTTACGCCGCCGTACGGCATGGGATCGAGACGCCAACTGGGCGTGTCGCCGACGATGAGAGCGCCCACCTCGAGTTCGCGATAGGCGGTGAGAATGCGGCCGGCGTCGCGCGTCAGCAGGCCGGCCTGCAATCCGTATCTCGAGTGGTTCACGTCGGCCAGCGCCTGCTCGAAGTCCTCGTACGGCTCCACGGTGACAATGGGCCCAAAGACTTCTTCGTCGCGAATCTTCATGCCGGGCTTGGTGGCGGTGAGAATGGCCGGCGTGACGACGGAGCCCTTCCGCTCGCCGCCCGCAACGAGTTTGGCGCCGCCTTCCACCGCATCCTTGATCCAGGCTTCGACGCGTTCCGCCTCGCTAAGCCGCACGAGCGGGCCCACGTCTGTCGCTTCGACCGAGGGGTCGCCGATGACCAGCCGGGCGGCACACTCGACCAGCTTCCACAGGAAGCTCTGGAAGACGCGGCGCTCAACAAAGATGCGCTGCACGCTGATGCACGACTGGCCGGCGTAGCCAAACGCGCCTTCGGCAGAGCGGAGAGCGGCCTCGTCGAGATCGGGCCAATCGCTGTGGATGATGAGCGCGGCGTTGCCGCCAAGTTCGAGCAGCACCCGCTTGCGGCCGGAGTTCTGTTTGAGTTCCCAGCCGACCTTGGCGGAGCCGGTAAAAGTGACGAGCTTGATGCGATCTTCTTTTTCGGCCAGCCACGCGGTATCGGCATTCGACAGCGGCAGCACCGCGAGAGCCTCCTCGGGCCAACCGGCTTTCAGGATGACTTCGCCAAGCGCCAGCGCAGTGAAGGGCGTTTGCGGCGCGGGCTTCAGGATGAGCGGGCAGCCGGCGGCGATGGCGGGCGCAGCCTTATGCGCGACCAGGTTCAGCGGAAAGTTGAACGGCGTAATGGCCAATACGGGCCCTACGGGAAAGCGCTGCACCAAACCCCAGCGGTTTTCGTTTCCCTGAGTCAGGTCGAGAGGAATGCTCTCGCCGCCCATGCGCGCCACCTCCTCGGCGGCGGTTTTGAAGGTGAGCACGGCGCGATCGACTTCAGAGCGCGCGAGGCGCAGGGGCTTGCCTGCCTCAGCCACTATCAGTTGGGCGAAGCGCTCCTTTTGTTCGATGAGGGCGGCGGCAACGTCCTCGAGGATTTCTCGACGCTTCCAACGGGGCAGGGCGCGGGTACGGCGCAGGCTGGCGGCGGCGTGATTCACGGCCTGGCGCGCATCGGCCCGTGTGGCAATGGTCACCCGGCCCACAAGGCCTTGGTCCCAAGGCGAGCGAACTTCAAGCGCTTCGCCTTCGTTCCATTCCTTGCCGCATAGCAGAAATCCCGTTTGCGTCCCGGGCCGCATTTTCATGATGTGATTGCTCCTGTTCTTCCTCTGACTTCGATGTTACTAGGGGGATGGAGCGCGCATGCGAGCAATCCACAGCCATGAGCCGGCTGGGAGACTGATTCGGGCTTGATATCGAGCCAGTGACCTTCGTTTTTCCATAGCCCGAATTTTCGTTGTGCTGGTCCAAAATGCCCACGTATATTGGGAGAACTCATCCGCTCGGAATCGCTGATAATGGGGGAAGCTTTGGCCAGTCCTGAACTGCCGCTCGGCCAGTCTGAAATCGAAATGAGCCTCGACACGGAACGCGAGTATCTGCATGCAGATACAAGGCCGCTCGTTTGCCGGCTGACTCTCTTCGATTACTTATTCATTGGCATTCCCCTCCTGTTTGTCGTTCCCCTTTTCAGTCTGGCCCACTTGCCACTGCGGATCGATTTAAGCGGCATGGCAGCCGCGTATTGGGGCGGAACGTCAATCGGCGCTGCCTTTTTTGCGATCGCGTATGCAATCCTCGTGTTCCCCTTCGAACTGACACTTATTCCCTTTCTAAGACGCGTGCAAAAGCAGAAGGGCCGCATCGTCATCGCACTTGTGCTTGCGTCCATGATGATCTTTCTGATGGGCTGGCTGATCGGCCTCATGGTTACGGTCAGCGTTCTGGGCGTCTCCGAATTGCTGGAACGGCGGGCGGAGGGATTCCAGGCAGTATTGACCGACGTCTTCTTTCCCGCGCTTTACCTGTTCTGCGGGCTGGTCGTAGTCTCTCTGTTCAATCACGCTCTTGCCGGCATCCGATATGCGGCAACCTACGATGAGCTATTTGCTCGTTTGGATCAGATTGTGTTCCACGCCAACGTCCCCAATATTGCGTATTGGAGCATGAGCCATCTTCCGCTGGGGTTCTTCAGGTTTCTTGAAGTGGTCTACTACGGGATGTTTGCCCAAATCACCGCGACCCTGGTCTTCATTGTGCTGCGCGGAAACCAGCATTATGGCGTGAAGTATGTGCGCACCCTCCTTGCTTGCTACGCGATTGCTGTGACGGTCTTTGCGATATGCCCTGTAAAGGGTCCTTATTCCATCGGCACCCTTCACCAGATGACCTATCCTCGCTCGCTGCCAACCTTCTGGGCGGAAGAGGGGTTCCTTGAGAGGGTCCGCGCTCTCTATGCCCACCAATTAACCCCCAATATGATTGCCGTGAGTTTCAAGGACTATTACGTCGGGTTCCCCAGCCTGCACACGGCTTTGCCCATCATAGGGCTCTGGTTCCTTCGCCCGTGGAAGAGACTGGCCCGACCCCTGGTGTTCCTCTACATCACCCTGCTCGTCCCTTCAATCATTCTGTTGGAGTGGCACTTCCTCATGGACATAGCGGGAGGATTTGCGACCGCATTTCTCTCCATCTGGTTAGTCGAGCGCTTCTCCAACGCGAGCGCTGAAGAGGGCGCTCTGATGGCAAACCCGACGCATCGCTTTCCCCCATCATCCAAGGCTCCTTTGCCTCCCGATCTGCTTGAGGAGTGGACCGCAGCGGATTGACTGCAGGCCCCGGGTGATGATTCAAAGACAAATTCCTGAGAACTCAGGCCGCAGCTCGACTGCGGGGTCAGGCGCCCGTGCGCGATACACTGTTGCCCTATGATTCACGACGGCCGGAGCCGCAAACTTCCCTTCGACCCCGCCGAAGCGCTGGCACACCTGCGCGCAAGCGACGCGAAACTGGGCGCGTTGATCGACCGGGCCGGCGCGTTTACGCTGCGGCTTGATCCTGCGCCTTCGCCTTTCGAATCGCTGTTGGAATCGATTCTCTATCAGCAACTGCACGGCAAGGCCGCGGCCGCCATTCATCGGCGCGTGCGCGAGTATTTCGGCGGAGACCCCGCACCGCAGCTTTTGCTGGACACGCCGGACGAACCGCTGCGCGCTGCCGGCGTCTCCGGCAACAAGATCAAGGCTCTGCGCGACCTTGCCGCGCGCACATTGGATGGCACGGTGCCGACGCACGCGGCGATTCGCAGGATGTCGGATGCGGAGATCGTGGAGCGGCTGACGGAGGTGCGCGGCATCGGCACGTGGACGGTGGAGATGCTGCTGATCTTCCGCATGGGGCGGCCCGATGTGCTGCCGGTGACCGATTACGGCGTGCGCAAGGGATTCGCGCTGACTTTCATGCGACTGCCAAAAACGCGGGCGCTTGAAGCAGCCGACTTCCCTAAGCCCGAGGTGCTGACCAAAAGAGGAAAGCGCTGGGTGCCGTTCCGTTCCGTGGCAAGCTGGTATATGTGGCGGGCGTGCGACCTGGCCAAGGGAACACCTCCGGCAGGACGGTCGAGCCTACAATAGTCAGGAAAGCCGGGCATCCTGAAAGCTCCGGCACATGATTGGACTTCATGCCTTCGAGCAAGCGTTTTGTTTGCGTTCATGGTCATTTTTACCAGCCGCCGCGGGAGAACCCGTGGCTGGAAACGGTTGAGACGCAGGACACCGCGGCGCCCTATCACGACTGGAATGAACGCGTGTGCGCAGAGTGCTACGCCCCCAACGGTGCGGCGCGCATCCAGAACAGCAAAAATGAGATCACGCGTATCGTAAACAATTACGCGCGAATCAGCTTCGACTTCGGTCCGACGCTGCTGAGCTGGCTCAAGGAGAATGCGCCACGTACTTATCGCATGATTCTGGATGGCGAGCGCCGCAGTCGCAGAATCTACAACGGCCATAGCTCGGCCATGGCGCAGGTGTACAACCACGTAATTATGCCGCTTGCCAACGAGCGGGACCGCGTGACGCAGATCCGCTGGGGCATCGTAGATTATTTGCAGCACTTCGGCGTGGCGCCAGAGGGCATGTGGCTGTCAGAGACAGCCGCAGACACCGAATCGCTGGAACTGCTGGCCCAGCACGGCATCAAGTTCACGGTTCTCGCGCCGCATCAATGTAAACGCATTCGACCGCTGAAGGAAGGCGTTCCCGAGGCCGAAGTTGAGTGGACCGATACAACAGGGGCGACGGTCGATACCACGCGCCCCCACCTGTTGCGCTTTGCGTCGGGACTCTCGATTGCTGTCTTTTTTTATAACGGACCGACCTCGCGGGCGATCGCCTTTGAAGGGTTGTTGAACTCCGGAGAGGGATTGGCCGCTCGGCTCAAAGCGGGTTTCGTGGAAGGATCGGAGCCGCAGCTGGTCCACGTAGCCACCGATGGCGAATCCTATGGCCACCATCACAAATATGGCGAAATGGCGCTGGCCTACGCGCTGCGTTTGCTGCAACAGGACAAGACGGTCAAGCTGACTAATTACGGCAGTTTTCTGGCGCAGTTCCCGCCGGAGTACGAGTGTGAGATTGTCGAGAATACCTCATGGAGCTGCGCGCATGGAGTGGAACGCTGGCGCTCCAACTGTGGCTGCAATGGCGGCAGGCCGGGATGGAATCAGGCGTGGCGGAAGCCGCTGCGGCAGGCGCTCGACGAATTGCGCGATGCGATTGCCCCGCTGACCGAGCAAGAGGGCAACAAGCTCTTCAAGGACGTGTGGGCGGCGCGGGACGCCTATATCCAGGTGGTGCTCGACCGCGACGAGGTACGCGCGAATCGCTTTTTTCTGGAGCAGCAAAGGCGGCCACTGACCGAAGCGGAACGCGTGCGCGCGCTCGAGCTGATGGAGATGCAGCGCCACGCGCAGTTGATGTACACAAGCTGCGGCTGGTTTTTCGACGATATCTCAGGTATCGAGACGGTGCAGGTGATCGCGTACGCCGCCCGCGTGCTGCAGCTGGCCAAGGATGTGTTTGGCGAGCAGGCCGAGGCATTGGAACCCGCGTTTCTGGCGTGTCTCGCCGAAGCGCGCTCGAATGTGCCGAGTGCGGGCGATGGCGCGCGCATTTACCAGGCAAAAATTGGCTCGATGGAACTCGGGCTGGAGTCAGTTGCAGCGCATTACGCCATCAGCAGCGTGTTTTCGTCGTTTGCCGATGAGACGGACCTCTTCTGCTACCGCGTGCGGCGCATCTCCTATGAGATTCACTCCTCGGGTCGCGGACGGCTGGCGCTGGGCCGCATTCACATCTCCAGCGTGATTACAGGCCAACAGCAAGGCTTTTCCTATGCAGTTCTCCACTTTGGCGATCAGAACATTACGGCTGCGGTTAAGCCCTACGCGGAGAGCGATGCGGAGAAGTTCGAGAAGTTTGCGACGGAGGCCACGGAACATGTGCAGCGCGCCGATTTCCCCGAGGTGATTCGCCTGCTCGACCGTTTCTATGGCCACGTGGATTATTCGCTTACTTCGCTCTTCTCTGACGAGCAGCGGCGCATTGTGCAGATCATCTTGAACTCCACGCTTTGGGACATCGAGAATTCGCTGACCACAATCTACGAGGACCACGCCAGCCTGCTGCACTTCCTGTCGCAGGCGGGATTGCCCAAGCCGCCTGCGCTGACGCTTGCCGCAGGCTTTGCGGTGAATGCCGGGTTGCGGCGCGCACTGGAATCCGAGCCGATCGACCAGGCGCTGCTGCGCTCGTTTCTGCAACTGGCCAAGGCAGACCAGGTCCCCCTGGAGACCGCCACGCTGAGCTACATCGCAGACCAGCGCATGAAACGCGCGATGGTTGAGTTGCAGCTTTCCGCAGGATCGCTGGAGATGCTGGAACGCGCGCTGACCCTGGCGCGCACGTTGCAAGAGTTGCCCTTTGATCTGAACCTCTGGCAGGCGCAGAACATCTGGTACGACATTTTGCGCACCTCGGACTATGCGCTGAACGCGCTTGCCGATGCCGATCGCGCGCGCTGGAACAAGGAGTTCAACGACCTGGGCAGTTGCCTCTCGATCGATGGCGTCGCCATCAGCGCGCAGGACCCCGCGGAGGTTGCGGCGGACTAGAGCCTGTTATGAAGTTTGCACCAAGATAGGTGCTTACGTTGGCGGCCGATCCT
>OBLU010000131.1_pt1 | contig 69817 bp, 62 predicted proteins | sample 1518681 | NCBI WGS metagenome assembly OBLU01 (sample SAMEA3539304, study PRJEB22396) | soil metagenome | biome: tundra; feature: field; material: soil | place: USA | collected 2010-05 | depth 0.15 m | reverse complement strand
AGGCTCTTGCCGAGGAGTAGAGAGTCCGTTCAACCCGTCAGGCCAACGTACAGGGTCGTCAGTTGCAGGGTGAGATTCAGTCCGAGTGGCGGGCAAACTGGAAGTAATGCCTCCGGGTTGGCAGATTAATGCCTCCCGGTTGGCAGATTGCTCCCGATAAACGCGCCTGTATTGAGTGCTCTGGTCAACTTTCGGGTGGCTCCGCGGAAACCATCCAGAAACGCGGTTCCCGGAAAGCTGGTCGCAACGCCATCCGTACGCGCAAAGGACGGTGCCATCTTGGGGGTTCGCGCAAAGCTTCAGTCCAACTTCGGTACAGTCCAAGGGCAAGATAAATGGCGCGCTTCCTCGCAAGCGACAACAGAAGCGGCACTTAGAATTTTGTACTCCGCACCTGCTAAGCAGACGGTCACGCCTGCTCCTGTGGCCCCTACAAGCGCAAAATCTGATTCTCAGGTGCCCGTTAAGTGCCCGGAATATCCCGTTTTGAGAGGTTCTTGCGGTTGAGAAGAAGGGCTAAGTCGTTTGAATCCGGCAGAGCCGGTTGATAATTGGCGCGTTATGAGCCCGACGAGCTACCAGGCTGCTCCACCCCGCGAATAAATGATAGCGGAATGACTGGTGGGCGTCAAACGGGCGCTCCGATGGGCAAATTTCACCACGAGCTGTAGGCGGTGTTTTCAAACGGTGAAGTTTCATTCGATGCGGAATGCACATCCGAAATTCCCACCGTGGTCTGCTCCGGACTCAGCAGGATATCCTCACTCACGGTTACCCAATCCCGTTGCTGAGTGATGGGGTCTACCGGCACTTGTGGCAAGTATCCGGCGTCCTTTAGATCGGTGAGAGATTGAGGCGCCGCTTCCTTATCCAAGGTGTATTGCTGGATCGCGTCGCGCATCACACGTAAATCCTGATGCAATACCGCTTCTCGCGAACGAAGGATCGAGCGCTGATACCTTCCCGCCGCCATGCCGAGGAGGATCAAGATGATCGCTATAACGACCATCAGCTCGAGCATCGTGAATCCGCGAATCCAATGGGGTCCAGACCGTGTCGCACGGCCGCGATTCGCCGTCTTGTCCACGGCGCGTGGATTGGCAGATTCAACGATTACTGCGCATTTGCTACCAGTCAGCATATTTTGTGTCATTCATTGCGACGCCCTGCGACAGGGAATAGACGTCGAAGACATTCTTGCCGCCCCAGGACGTCGAGGCCGGGTCATCTGATACCGATCGCAGGCCCCACTCCGCGCGGCCTGTCATCGGGTCCGCCGGAATTTTTCGGAGGTACCGAACAAGCTGCTGTTGTTGCGTGTTGGCAGTCGCAGGATTACCCGTTCCCGTCGTATGCGCGCCAACCTGGACTCCTTTTACGAGGGTATCCAAGTCGGGTGGATAGTTATTCTGGTCTGGCTGCGTGATGATCAAAAGTTTGTCCGCGTCATCCTTGTAGCGATCAATGGCGTCGCGCATTTCGCGAAGATCCCGATGCAACTCGGCTTCCTTGTCCCGTTTTATTTTCACGCGCGCCAGAGGCATGGCTGCTGAGGCGAGGATCACGAGAATCCCAGTGGCAATAATCAATTCCAGCAGGGTCATTCCTGCGCTGGAAGATAGGTGCTTGCGAGGTCGCTGCATGGATTGCCTTCTCAACTCAACTCTCAACTACTGAACTAACTCTCCGACTACTGAACCTTCACGGCGCCTTCAACTGTGACCAGCTGAATCGGACGCTGTTGCGAATCTCTCGCGTTGACCTGCACAATCGAGAGCTGCGAATTGCCCGGCGCGAGCGCCTTGATCACGACCGCCACAACGGTACCAGTGCCACTGATGCCCGCCGAATTTGGCGTTCGGGTGACGGAAATAATTTCCTGGCCGTGCGCCTGGTTAGGTTGCTGCACGATGGCAGCTTGGGAGTCGGCGGATAGAAATCCACCGTGACGTACCTCTTCCACCGAAATCACAGCGGGGTTGTACTGGAGCAATAGCGGAATCGAAGAGAGATCCTTCACGTTTTCTACCACGATGCCGATGGTGGTGGTATCACCGGGCTTCAACGTGATTGTTCCCGGTTCAAATCGGAGCGTCGCCGGGCCGCCAGGCGTAACTGGAGTTACCGGAGCGGGAGTTACCGGAGGCGCAATAGTCCCGATTACGGCAACGCCTTGCGGCGGCGCCGCTTGCTTCGGCGCGGGTGATACAGCCGGGAGAGGCATGGGAACCACCGGGCCTGCGTCCTCGACAAAATGGACTTGGGGATTCTGGTCTGTACCTGTGGCAATGCTGCGCAGATTCTCCACTGTGATGTTCGGCATGCGCACGACGCGCGGAGTCAGAACGATAAGAATCTCATCATCTTTGTGCTCGACCGCGTCGGTCGAAAACAAATACCGCATGATCGGAATTTTCGCCAATCCAGGCCACCCGCTAACGCTTGTGGTATCGGTCCGTTGAATCAATCCACCCAACACGTTTACTTCGCCGTCTTTCAGCCGCACATCGTGTTCAATAACACGCTGGCTGATTACGGGCTGATTGATACCGCCGATGTTTACGTTGCTGGTGACCGCGGAAACCTCAATCTTTATGTGCATCGCAACGTCGCGGTTGGGCAGAATCCTTGGCGTAATATCAATATTCACGCCGACATCTTGATATTGAAATTGGGTATTCACCAGCGGGCTCACCACTGAACTTCCCGCTGTCCCAAGTCCAGCGCCGACGCCAGCCTGGAAACTGCCGGTGGCAACTGGTACGCGATCGCCGATTTTCAGGCTGGCTTTCTGGCCGTCAACTGCGCGAATTTCCGGGTTCTGTAGAATTTTTGTGTTGTTGTTGCTCAGTAGCGCAGTGACCGTCGCGCTCGGCAAGTTAATGTTGTAGTCCGCCGTGGAAAGGTGTCTTAGCGCATTCAAAGCAATAACGGCAGCCGAACCGGACGTAGTGGTACTGGATGATGGAGGGGCGAAAGTAGCAGAAACGCTGGTGCTCGGAGAAACGCCAAGCGTATGTTGGTTATCGAGATTCACTTCGGCTATGGATACCTCGACAACCACTTCAGGCTTCGCTTTATCGAGAGCGCCTATCAATTTGCCGACCAGCAGCACCTTATCCGGCGTATCGCGTACAACGATCGCATTCTGAGCGGTAATGACGTTCATTTTTGCAAGGGCCGGCGTAAACATATTACGAATCGCCGTTACAATTTCCGTCAAATCCTTATCCGCGGTTATATTCGTAAGATAAAATACGCGCACTATTTCTTCTTCATATTCCTTGCGCTTCGCCTGGTCGCCACTGGCGACGAAGATGATGTTTCCCGTGATTGGTTTCCAGAATGCTTTTGACTGAAGGGCAGCGATATCCAACGCTTCTTGAAGCGTTAGATTTCTTGCCTCGAACGGAATTCGTTTTCCTTGGAACTCCGGGTCGAATACGACAGTCAAGTCAGCAAGACTCGCGATTGTTTGAAACACAATCTTGGAATCATTCGTCATTTTCAAATTCGGGATGTGATCACGCGAAAGCGGCTTCAGTTGTGGAGGACCTTCCGTCATCATCGGAGCGCTTGGCCCAGGGGGAGTAGTTGGATTTTCAGCCGCTGCGCGCGCCGCGAGAGCCTCAAGAACGTGCTGTACTTCCTGCTCCGCCTGAGTGTTGGCGGGATCAATCGAGGCGGCTTTCTGGAATTCCGCCAGCGCCATGGCTAAATCGCCCTTGTCGCGCAATTTTTCGCCCATCGACAGGTGATAGTTCGCCGCCTCAAACCGCAGGCGCGCCGCTTTGAGTTTATATTCCGTATTTGTAGGATCTTCGCGCAACGCTCGCTGGTAATGCAGCAGCGCGGTGTCGTAATCCTGAAGCTCCTCGGCCTTAAGACCTTGTTTTGCTTCCTGACTGCTCTTAGGGCAGCCCGAAAGGAATACGGCCATGAATCCGAGGGCGAGTACTACCAGACGGCGATTGGTCATAGTGGATAGACGCCAAACTGAACGACTTAGTTTAGCATCCGTTAGTAAGATGGGACAACAAGATGCCGAGATGTCGGCTTGCTTATAGTTAACACCGGCGGATAAGATAGTTGGGCGTGCCGCAGAAACCTCAAAAAAAGCAGCCTGCGAAGATCAAAGAGCGCAGCGCGGAGCAGATGGTCGCCCAGAACCGCTCAGCGAACTATCACTACGAGCTTTTGGAGCGCTTCGAGGCGGGCATGGTGCTTCGCGGCACGGAAGTGAAGGCGTTGCGCGAGGGCAAGGCCAATATTCGGGAGGCTTATGCCCAGGTTCGCAAGGGTGAGCTGTGGCTCGAGAATTGCCATATCTCGGAGTACAACGCCGGCGGCCCTTGGAACCACTCTCCGCTGGGTTCGCGCAAGCTTTTGATGCACAAGGAACAGATCCGCAAGATATTCGGTAAGACACAGCAGAAGGGTTTGACGCTGATCGCTACCAGAATTTTCTTCCGCAATGGAATAGCGAAGTGCGACCTGGCGCTCGCTCGCGGTAAGAAGGATTGGGACCGGCGAGCCGATGAGCGCAAGAAGGAAGCAGATCGAGAAGTGAAGAACGCAATTTATCAATCCCGGAGGCGTTAAATAAAGGCCATGAAAATCATTACGGAATCGCGACCGGCAAATGCAATTGGAGCGCAAGCTCTCATCAGCTACGTATTTGAAGGCGACCCAATCAGCGGCCGCATCGCCGAGTTTGATCAGGAGAAAGGGGGATTGCTGAAGCGCCTTGCGACAGGCGGCGAGCTGACCGGCAAAATGTTGGAAATGACGCTGATCCACGCGCCCGCGGGATTGAAAGCGGAACGGCTTCTGCTGGTCGGCGCGGGCAAGAAAGAAAAGTTCGGCGCGGCCGAATTGCGAAGGCTTGCCGGCGCGGCGTTGCGCCACTTGAAGACACGCGGAGTGAAGCGAGTCGCGTTTCTTGCACGCGAATCGGAGGCAACTTCCGCGGCCGCGCAATCCGTGACGGAAGGATTGCTGCTCGCCGATTTCGAGGGCGACACGTACAAAACGAACAAGAAAAATAACGAGCCAATCGAATGGGCCACGCTTGCCGGATGGGATGCAAATTCTGGTGCCGGCGAAGCCATTGAGCGCGGCCGCATCGTTGCAGAAGGACAGAATTTTGCGCGCGAACTGGCAAACGAACCTTCGAATAAATTGACGCCTACCGTTCTAGCCAATCGCGCCGCCGAGATGGCGCGAGAAATGGGATTGGCCTGTGAAATTCTGGATGAAAAACGCATCGCCGAATTGAAAATGGGCGCGCTGCTTTCCGTTGCGCAGGGAAGTGTCGAGCCACCGCGCGTAATCGCCATCACCTATACGCCGGCAAATCCAATTCCGGGCGCTCCGGTGCTCGGATTAGTCGGCAAGGCCGTCACGTTTGACACTGGCGGAATCTCGATCAAGCCCGCGGCAGATATGGACAAAATGAAATTCGATATGTCCGGAGGCGCAGCGATGATCGGCGTGATGCGCGCGCTTGCGAAACTGAAACCGTCCGTCAAGGTGATTGCAATTGTGCCGTCAACTGAAAACATGCCCGGTGGCCGCGCGCAAAAACCCGGGGACATCCAAATTGCAATGTCGGGCAAGAGCATTGAAGTGCTGAACACGGATGCGGAAGGCCGTCTGATTTTAGCCGACGGAATTACGTACGCGCGGAGTCTTGGCTGCACGCACTTGGTTGACGCTGCAACCCTAACTGGCGCGATTGTTGTGGCACTCGCCGGAATTAACTCTGGAGTCTTCGGCACCAATCAAGCGTTCACGGATCGTTTGCTTGCCAGCGCGCGATCTGCCGGCGAAAAAATGTGGCCGTTACCGATGGACGACGAGTATCGCGAAATGGTGAAGGGAAGCGTGGCTGATATTCAGAACATCAGCAATGGCAAGGGCGGAGGCTCGATTACCGGCGCGATGTTTATCCGCGAGTTTGTGGACGATGTGCCATGGGTTCATTTGGATATTGCGGGGACGGCATGGTACGACGACGCGAAGCCATGGATGGCCAAGGGCGCGACAGGTGTTGCCGTCCGCACGCTGATTGATTTGGCGATGAATTTTACGTCCGAGAAATAGTTCTGCCGGAGCGCCGCTTCACTTTTTCTTACTGGCGAAAAGCACATCTCGCGCCGCGACGATTGTATTTACGTGAATTTTCACCGTGTCTTCGACTCGCCTCGCGTATCCGCCAGCCAGGGTAATGGCGACGGGCACTTTGCGCCGCCGAGCGTGCTCGAACACCATGCGGTCACGTTCGCGCAATCCTTCAATCGTCAATGCCAGGCCGCCCAGCTGATCCTCACGATATGGGTCCGCTCCACCAACGTAGAAAATAATGTCCGGCGGAAACTGTTCAAGGGCACGAAACATTCCTTCCCCGAGGATATTCAAGTATTCATCATCGCCAATTCTATCTGGCAGATGGAGATCAATATTCGACGGAGGTTTCGGAGACGGGTAATTCCGTTCCTGGTGGATCGAAAGCGTGAAAACCGATTCATCTTTCGCGAAAATCGCCGCGGTCCCGTTTCCGTGATGGACGTCGGTATCTACAACCATCGCGGTATGAATCACGCCGTCCACTTGCAATCGCCGGATGGCGATTGCAACGTCGTGAATCATGCAAAAGCCTTCACCGTGTCCCGAATATGCGTGATGGAATCCGCCGCCAATGTTCGCGGCGAATCCGTCCTTCATCGCGTGCTGTCCGGCTAAAATGCTTCCGCCGGCGGCGAGCCAGAATGCGCGAACCGTTTCTGGACCGGCTGGGATTTCTAAGACCATCTGCTCGGATGCCGTGAGCGTTCCGGACTTTATGCGGTGAACGTAATCGGCGGTGTGTACTCGAAGGACGTCGATATCTGCGGCTGGCTCTGGCTTAAGAAAATCTTCCGCCGACGCGACGTTTTCCGCGATCAGTGCTTCGCGCACCATTCGGTATTTTTGGGAAGGAAAGACGTGCGAGCCAAGTTGAAGATCGTATTCTTCGTGATAGACGAGCTTGAAAGGCAGCATCGGAGAACAGTTACGAATAATCCACTCAGAATCTATGAATCGCGCGCGAGTATAAAATCCGGAACGCTCATCAACGCGCGGCCGTACTCAGTGTTAGCGCCGCCATTCAGCGAAGTTTTGGCTCGCTCTGCAAATTCATGTGCAAGTGCCCGCGTGCGATCCAGCGCGCCAGTTTTGCGTACCAGTTCGGTAATCTGTTCAGGCCGAACGCTGCGGAAATCTTTTTCTTCGAGCACAGTTTCCACTAACTCGCGTCCCGAAGAACCATCGCTTGCCAACGCGTAAATCAGCGGTAGCGTGACTTTGCCTTCTTTCAAATCGCTCAGCACGGGTTTTCCGAGTTGTGCAGGTGAAGCCGTGAAGTCGAGCAAATCGTCTACCAACTGGAACGCGAGTCCGGCGTAGTGTCCGTACTCTGCCAACGATTGCTCGGTTAGATCGTCCTGCTGACCCAATACAGCGCCGAGCCGCGCGCACCCGGAAAAAAGACAGGCCGTCTTCCGCGTCGAAAGCTCAAGCGCTTGCTGCTCCGTCAAATCCATTCGTCCGATATGAGTGAGCTGCAGAAGTTCGCCTTCAACCATGTTCTGAGTCAGCTCGATGAGCAAGTCCAGCACTCTGAAATTGCGCTCCGTAAGCGCCATTTGGAAGGCCTGCATGTAAAGCCAATCGCCGGCCAGGACACTCATGTGATTGCCCCAGCGCGCGTTTGACGAAGGCCGTCCACGCCGCAGTTGCGCGCCATCAATCACGTCATCATGAATAAGCGTCGCGCTGTGGATCAACTCGACCACCGCGCCCAGCCGAATCGCAGCCGTGCCCTGATAATTTGAATATCCAGCCGCAAGCAACAGCAACGCAGGGCGCAACCGCTTCCCGCCACCGCCCAGCAAATAGCTGCCGATCTCAGCAACCGGTTCAAACGCGGAGGCGCTCTGAAGAACTAGCTCCTGCTCAACCTTTGCAAGGTCGTCGCGGACGAGGTCAAAAATCTCTTTTGCCATCAAAAGCGGAATGGCCTGGCTCCCTGTAAATCTGGCGTGTCCCGTTGCGCTCATCTATAACTCAAAAAATCTTCTAAAATTCGCGCTCGTCGCCGACGCCACATCTTCGGCGGCTAAGTTTCTCACACTCGCGAGCGTCCGCGCCACCTCCGCGACATAGGCTGGCTCGTTTCGCCTTCCTCGATGGGCTTGAGGCGCGAGATAAGGCGAGTCGGTTTCAATGAGAAGAGACTCCATCGGAACCTCGCGCGCTACATCTCGGAGATTCTGCGCTTTGGGATATGTGCTGTTCCCGGCAAAAGAGATCATGAATCCCATATCCAGCCCTTCGCGAGCGTGTTCCAGCGTGCCAGTGAAACAATGGAAAATTCCGCCGAGGCCCGAGCTTCGCCAGTCCTGGTGCAGCACAGCGAGACAATCCGTCCACGCCTCACGGCAGTGAATCACAACAGGCAGTTCGGCTTCACGCGCAAGCGCGAGTTGCCTGCGAAATACAACGTGCTGCACTTCGCGCGGAGAAAAATCGTAATGATAGTCCAGGCCAATCTCTCCCCAGGCGATCACGCGTGGGTGTTTTGCTAAAGTTTCCAGAGTGGCCATGTGGGCGTCTGTAACTTGGCCGGCCTCGTGCGGATGAATCCCAATCGTCGCCCATATCCAGTCGTGTTGTTCAGCAAACGGCAGGGCCGCGTCCATCTTTTCCGGCCCCGGGCCTGTGCCAATCGCGAGTAGCGCGACGATGCCTGCCTCCCGCGCACGTTCAATCACCGCCGAGCGGTCTTCGTCGAATTGCGGAAAATCCAAGTGCGCGTGGGAGTCTGTGAGTTCCATGAATTTACGCGTCACACTGCGCGGTTATTTCAATCGCGTCCCGACCGGAACGTCTTCCAGGAATCCCGCAAGGATCGGACGGTTTTCCGCTTCAATAGACGCCGCCAAAATCATTCCGTTTGATTCCACGCCGCGGAGTTTGCGCGGAGCCAGATTGACGACGACCACGACCTTTCGTCCGACCAATTTCTCGGGCTCATACGCCGTTGCAATTCCGGCGACGACTTGGCGCACCTCTGTGCCGATATCTACCATCAGTTTCAGAAGTTTGTCGGCTCCCGCGACGCGTTCCGCCGCTTGCACCTGGCCAACGCGCATTTCAACCTTCATGAAATCATCAATTCCAATTTTCACCGGGACTGCAAGTGCTGCCGCTGGTGCAGGTGCGGCAGCCGTTGCGGCGGTCGCTGATACAGACGCTGGTTGTGTTGGCGTCGCCGGAGCGGCGGGCTTGCTGGAATCTTGTTCCATCTTTTCCATCCTTTCAATCGCTTCAGTCTTATCGATGCGCGGAAAAACTCCCGCGGGTTTTGCAATCCGCATTCCGGGCTTGAGTTGTCCCCACTTCAATGCGTCAATTTTCTGCTCGCGCAAGGGAATGGCTTGCCCCAGCAACTTCCAAATACCTTCGGTAGCTGCAGGTATTACGGGGTGAGCGAGAATCGTCACGATGCGCAGCGCTTCTGCGGCTGAATACAATACGGCTTCCAGTCTTGCTTGTTGCTCGCCTGCGAGCGTCCACGGTTTTTCCGTCGTGATGATCTGATCGACTCGTGTAATCAGACTCCAAATCGCTTCCAGAGTTACTGAGAATTGGTATTGATTGTAGCCTTCGTTCGCCGCCGCAATCGCGCGCTCGGCTTCGGTGCTCACAACCGCGCCAACGGCGGGGTCTCCGGATGTCGGAATTTGCGAATCACAATACTTTTCAATCATGGTAAGCGTGCGGCTGGCTAAATTACCCAGGCCGTTCGCGAGATCCGCGTTATAGCGGGTCACCAGCGCGTCGTAACTGAAATTTCCGTCCTGCCCGAAAACTGTTTCACGCAACAGGTAGTAACGCAGCGCGTCCATGCCCAAAATATTCACGATAGGGCGCGGGCGCACCACATTACCGGTGGACTTGCTCATCTTGGCGCTATCCATTAGAAGCCAGCCATGCGCCCAAATCTGTTTCGGCAACGGAAGCCCGGCGGCCATCAGAAACGCGGGCCAGTAAACTGCGTGAAAGCGAATAATTTCTTTGCCGACAAGATGCAAATTCGCAGGCCAATAGCCTCGCCGCGCGTACTCTGGTCCACCGACGGCACTCAGGTAGCTCGTCAGCGCGTCGAACCAAACGTAGAAAACGTGTGGAGATTCGTCGGGAACCGGAATGCCCCAGCGAATTGACGTTCGCGTGACGCTGAGATCCCGCAGGCCGCCCTGCACGAAACTCAGAACTTCATTTCGCCGAGCTTCGGGCTGGATGAAATCCGGATGCCGCTTATAATACTCGAGCAATGGTTTCTGGAATTCCGATAGCTTAAAGAAATAATTTTCTTCGGTGACGGTTTCGGTTGGCCGCCCGCAATCGGGACACGGATCGCCGGCTTTCGCATCGTTCACGTATGCATTGTCGAAAATGCAGTATTGCCCAGTGTAATGGCCTTTATAGACGTAGCCATTTTCACGGCACTGCTTGAATAGCCACTGCACCGTACGCGCGTGCAACGGATCCGTCGTGCGGATGAACTCGTCGCCTTGAATTCCAAACTCGTCCCACAGCTTGCGCCACTCCGCGGCGAGCTTGTCCACGTAATCCGGCTCGGTCATTCCCGCGGCGCGCGCGGAACGCTCCACATTTACGCCATGCTCGTCCGTGCCGGTCGTCATTATGACGTCGAAGCCGCACATACGCTTGTATCGGCGGATCGTGTCGCACACGATTGTGGAATACGTGTGCCCGATGTGGGGCAGGCCATTCGTGTAGTAAATCGGCGTGGTTAAATAGAATTTCGGTTTAGCGGCAGGAATCGGCATGGCTTAGTGCTTGCCTCCACGCTGACTTTCCCATGCAAGCGTCGCCTCAGAAAAAATCTGCTTTAGAGGGACACGGTGCTCTTGCGCCACGCGCCGGCAATCTTCAAATTCCGGAGCGGCATTCAGAATGTGGCCATTCAGGCGCGCCACTTTCATACGCACGTCACCGTGCGGGGTTTTCACCGTCACAGCTTCACGGGCAAGGACGCGGCGCCGCGCGTCGTAACTTCGCAGCCCGATTGTCGTTGTCTCGGAAAAAAGCATGTCGGCCAACTTGTCCGCATCATCTGGCGCGCAAAGAAGCGTCACCAGCATGCCGGGACGATTTTTCTTCATTTGCACCGGTGCGGCAAATACATCCAGAGCGCCCGCGGTAAGCGCCTTTTCGGCGAAGTAGCCATAAATTTGCGGATTCATATCGTCCAGATTCGCTTCAATCACAGTGATTCGCTCGTCCCACGTCGCAATTTCCCTTTCGGCCGTTTCGCCAATCAGAATCCTCAAAACGTTTGGCTGTTCTTTTAATTCTGCGCTGCCTGCGCCATATCCAATTCTTAAGACGCTCATTCGCGGTTGCTTGCCAAATTCGTCGCACAGTGTGGATACGATCGCCGCGCCTGTCGGCGTCACAAGCTCGCGCATGATCGACCCCGAATAAGTGGGTTTACCCGCGAGTAAGTTGACTGTCGCTGGTGCAGGTACGGGTAGTAAACCGTGCGCGGTCTGGACCGTGCCGCCACCGACATTCAGCGCCGAGCACGCGAAGCGATCAATCCCAAGCAGCTCGAAAGCAATTGCGGAGCCCACAATATCGATAATTGAATCGACCGCGCCAACTTCATGAAAATGTATCGTCTCAAGCGGCACGCCGTGAACTTTCGCTTCGGCCTCGCCGAGGCGTTTGAAAATCTGTGTAGCCCGATCAGCGGCGCGCGGCGCCAGACCGGCAGCCGCAATCTTATCGGCGATCATCGAGTATCCGCGATGATGGTGGGTTTCGGGCGCGCTCACTTTCACTTGCGTCGCTACAAGCGCGCCGCGCTTAACTTTTTCTGCGGAAATCGTCCAGCCGGGCAACATGATCTTTCTCAGTTCAGCTTCGATTTCCGGTAGCGGGCAGCCGGCATCCACCAGAGCGCCGAGAACCATATCGCCGCTGATGCCCGAAAATCCGTCGAAGTAGGCAATTCCCATGTCGAAAGTAACTCTCAGCGCAAACTTCAGTTGCCGCGTAAACATTTCATACTATTCGCAGGCTCTCGGAGTGTCAATTCGCGGTTGGATCGTCGATTCGCGCGTTTTGACCTCCGCTAACCCATTGCCTATAATGACTTTCCCTTCGTCCGAAGAGCACTGCGCAAAGGAGCAGCGTGTATCACGAGTTAGAAGCGCGCATCCGCGAGCATTTGGCCGGCTTTATCAGCCGCCGCTACGGCATGGAGACAATTGTCCCGACGGAACGGCCACCACGCCTGGCGATGGGCGAGCTGGCATCGCCAATTTCATTTGAACTCGCGAAACGATTGAAGCGCGCGCCACGCCAGATCGCTCAGGAAATAGCCACAGAAATTGGCGCGATTCCGGGGGTGGCAAAGATTGAAGTTGCGGGGGCGGGATATCTGAATGTATTTCTGGACCGCGCGGAATTCTTTCAGCGAATGCAATCCACTTTGCCATCTGGCGCGGCGAAGTCGGATCCGACGGGAGGACACGCCCCGAACGCGCCCAAGATTGTGGTCGAGCACACGAACATTAATCCAAATAAAGCTGCGCACATCGGACACTTACGTAATGCAATTCTTGGCGACGCTTTTGTGCGGCTGCTGCGCTATTCCGGCGAACGCGTCGAAGTCCAAAACTTCATTGATAACACTGGCGTGCAGGTTGCCGACGTGGTTCTCGGATTTCTACATCTCGAAAAGAAATCACCAGCTGAAATCAGCGCGCTAGCTGCCGCTCCTCAATTCGATTACTACTGCTGGGATCTGTATGCTCGCGTCACGCAATTCCTTGACGAAGATAAATCGCGCGTGGCATTGCGCAGCGAAACGATGAAGGTCATCGAGCATGGTCACGGCGTCGAAGCCGAAGTTGGTCAGATCATTTCCAACGCCATCGTGCACTGCCACATGAAAACGATGGATCGCCTCGGCATCACCTATGACGTTCTTCCGCGCGAAAGTGAAATCCTGGAACTGAAGTTCTGGGAAATGGCGTTCGATCAGTTGAAGCAACGCGACGCGATTCATCTTTCAACAGCAGGTAAGACCGCGGGCTGTTGGGTTATGCATCTCGACGAAGGTAGCGAGGGCGAGGAGAAGCCGGAAGCTGCATCCGACGACGATGCGAAGATTATTGTTCGCTCGAACGGCACGGTAACTTACGTCGGCAAGGATATCGCCTACCAGCTTTGGAAATTCGGCCTTCTAGGAAAGGATTTCAACTACGCGCCTTTCCACACGACCGCCAATGGCCACACTGTTTGGACGACTCGCGTGGAGGCTAGCGAGCCCGGCGCGCCACCGTTCGGCCACGCAGATCGCGTCTACAATGTAATTGACGCGCGCCAGAGTTATTTGCAGAAAATTGTGTTCGCGGGACTTCGCGCGCTCGGCTTCACGGCGCAGGCAGCGCGCTCGAACCATTTCAGCTACGAAATCGTCGCGCTCACTCCGCGATGCGCTTCCGAAATGGGTTATCAACTTTCACCCGAAGACGCACAGCGGAGCTACGTCGAAGTCAGCGGCCGGCGCGGGCTCGGCGTCAAGGCAGACGACCTGCTCGACAAGCTGGAGGCTGCCGCGCGCGCCGAAGTTGACCAACGCCACCCGGATCGCGCAGAAAAAGAGCGCGCAGAAATAACCAGAGCGGTTTCCATTGGAGCGCTTCGCTATTTCATGGTGCGTTTTGCGCGCAATACGATAATCGCATTTGATTTCAACGACGCGCTGAGCTTTGAAGGAGAGACCGGGCCTTACTGCCAGTATGCAGTTGTGCGTATTCGCGGAATTTGGCGCAAAGGCGCGGACCGTCCGGCGGCTGATTCCGGTCTGGGCTCCGAAGCACTTGCTTCAATCCTGAACGGCGCAGCAGGCGACGATTTGTGGGATCTGGTCTTGCTCGCAGGATCGCTGGGCGCGCGTGTGGAGGCGGCCCTCAAATCGCAAGAACCCGCGTTCGTCGCAAAATATTGTTTCGAGCTATCGCAATCGTTCAACAATTTCTACCACAAACATCACATTTTGTCGGAGGCCGACGCCACCCGTAAAGCATTTCTGCTCTCGCTTTGCGCACTCGTCGAAAGCCAACTCGTCACTGCGCTACGTTTGCTGGGAATTGAAGCTCCAGAGCGTATGTAGTTCGAGGGACTGCAGCTTCCGGAAGCCCGCTACTCCGGTTTCACAGCGTCCAGAATCGCCATGGTCAGACTTGCAACGAAAGTATTCGGGTCCACGCCATCCGAGCGATACGCTATCTTGCCGCTTCGGTCGAGAACCAGTACGGTGGGCAAAGCGTACACACCGAGTAGAGTGTCCAGCCCGTCGGCAAATACGAGCGTGCCCGAAACTTTCTCCTTTGCCAGATACGGTGCGACGCGCGTCCGGTCGTCATCACTGTTCAGCGCCAAGAAAACAATATCGCTCGATCCTTTGAAAAGTTGTCCGACCGAATCCAATAGGGGCTCTGCCTCGCGGCAAGGCCCGCACCACGTCGCCCAGAAATCCAACACGACGACTTTTCCGCGTTCATCAGACATCTTCAGCGGAGCACTGTCACCCGGCCGCCCTAGGACGAAAGCGTACGGTTCGTTCGCGCCGGAATTCGGTTCTGCATCCCCGGACTTCGTTTGCTGGTTCAGCCGGTCGTACGTCTCCAGAATTCGCTCGCCGAGTCCCGATTGACTTCCGTGCGCAAGCTGCCACATGTTGCCAAGTTTCTTCCGCACTTCAGCGCGGTCTACCGCCGCGCTGTCCATGGAAGGGATAACGAACGCGATCAAATATTGTTCAATGGCCTCATCAGTTTTCTTTTGGAGTTCAGCAATCTCGCCAAGTTGCAGTGCCGCGGCGGGATTCGCCTTCAATTTGTAACTCGCTTGAAGATCCGTGACGGCCGCATCATACGCGTGGCGTTCCGATTGCATTTTTCCGCGCACAAGTAGCAACGTCATTTCCGCATCTCTCTGCTGCGCGTGAAATTCTGCTTCAGAATCTCGTGCCGGTTTATCCTCCACTGGAGTTTTCTCAATTCGTTCAAGCACGCGGCTGACGTACCCAATCGCGCGCCCAAGCGCCGCGTCGCCGCCTTGTTCCTCCAACAGATTTGCGACAAGCATCATCATCGAGGTATCTTGCGGATCAACCGCAATCGCATGCTCCGCCGCATCGAGCGCCTTCGCTGGCTCGCGGAGTTGCACGTCCGCTTCCACCAAAGCGCGATAAATCTCCGCCTTGCGTCCTGTATCGGGGAATCGCTTCAGGTACTCTTCAAGATTTCTCACGAACGCCGCGCGATCATTCCCCGCAGCTTCAATAGTCGCCTTCAGGTCGGCTTCGGGATCAATTGTCGGAGACGCATTTTTCGCTGGATCTTTCGCCGGCGGCCCGCTGTGGGACTGCCCAGTAGAAGTGGGCGGAGCTTTCGTCGGAGGCGCTTGCTGCTGAACGCCACGAACGGGAATCGAATTACAACATCCTGCGACAATCATCGTCGCGATCAGGATTCGCCGTGTGAGAATGTTTGGACTCACTCCGACTATTGTATACTGAATCTCGCCGGCGGAAATCTACCGCCGAATGTGTATCCCGCCGGAGCCAGTCTGTAAGTCCACGCTCGCGGAGCCGTTGCCAATTCGTCCGCGCATTTCGTGGCGTCCCACTTGCTCTTCCATCGTCACCGGCAAATCGCTCTCGATCGATCCGGACCCAGAGCGCGCATGTACTCGAAATCCAGCGTCGCTCGGTACGGTCAGCGTAATTCCGCCTGAGCTTGCATGAATATCCCAGTAGCTGCTCGCCGCCGGATTGCCGTCAACGCGGACGCTTCCCGAGCCGGAACTTGCCCGCAAATCATTCATCGCGCCGCTGATGGTAATCGTGCCGCTACCAGTGTGCGTAACAATTCTCTCCGGCGTCCGGTCCATTCTTATAGATCCCGATCCGGTGGTAGCGTTGATATCCCCGCCGATGTGACTAAGCTCAATGCCGCCCGACCCGGTTTCCGCCGTAGCTCTGCTTCCGATATCAACCAGCTCGATGGAGCCGCTTCCTGTCTTCGTTTCGGCATCGCCGTGAATTCTGTGCGCGCCAATCCGTCCCGATCCGGTCTGCAGGTTTACAGGACCCTGAATGTCGTTCACTTCCATGTTTCCAGATCCGACGTTCGCGCGAACTTCTGTTTCGGCCGGGACATAAATCGTGTAATCAATGCGGACGTGATTGAACGGGTCGCCCCGCGATTCGATTCTGATCAGATTGCCCTGTTGATCCACGGGCGGATGGTTCCTGATCTCATCTAAGTGGTTGCTCCTGTCATCGAAGAACGAAAGCCACACGGTAAATTCCGCGTGAACGCGCACCTGGCCGGACTGGCCCGAGCGAATTTCCACGCGGCCCGAACCGTTGTTTAGCTCCACCTGAACGGGCCCAGTCACCGCGAACGTTTTATCAAAGGTGCTGCTTTCGCCCGGGCCGATACCGCACCCGGTGGAGAGGGCGGCCAAAATGACCACCGCGAATATTGGGCCCAGCGAGATAATCCTGCGTGCCATGTTTTTCATTCGCTCCTTGAGTGAGGTGTCCATCCCGGGGCGCTCTGATTTAGCGTCTGCGCCGTTCACTCTAAGATACGCAAGTCGAAAGGGTTCGGTTCCGTTGAACCTGCGGATGTATTGTGCTGTCCGCGGTTCGCCCCGGTCGACGTGCCAACGGCAAGTCCGGCAAGCACATTTAGGGATCCCTGCCGGTAGCCTTCAGGGTCAAGCGTTACATCCGTGTAGCCGACTTGCTTAATCCCGAAAGAAATCCTCGCTGCCATGGCAGGATCCAACGCACGCGGCAATTCGTTCGCAGCAATCTCAATCCGCGCCAGACTGTCGTGATGCCGCAACCGGAATTGGCTGAAGCCCAACTCGCGCAACACGGCTTCTCCGCGTTCAACCTGCCTCAAGTTTTCGATGGTGACCTGCGTGCCGTAAGGAATTCGCGATGATAAACACGCCGACGCGGGACGGTCCCACGTAGGTAACCCCGCGTTGCGCGATAGTTCTCGAATTTCCGCCTTCGCCAGTCCGGCATCCAACAGAGGAGCCAGTACCCGATGCTCTCTCGCCGCTCGATGCCCCGGCCGAAAATCTCGCGTGTCATCTGCGTTAATCCCGTACGCGACGGCGGCGATATTGCGCTCACTTGCAAGGAGGTTAAGCGACACAAAAAGCTCGTCTTTGCAAAAGTAGCAGCGCTCCGAATTATTCGCGGTATAACGCGGGTCAGCGAGCTCATTTGTCTCGATAAAAATATGCTGCACGGGAGTGCTGCGGATAAAAAGTTCCACTTGCTCGCGGTCATGCGCAGAATAGCTGGCGGAAATAGCCGTAACGCTCAGCGCCTTCGGGCCCAGCGCTCGCCACGCCGCCCACGCCAGATATGCCGAATCCGCCCCGCCGGAAAGCGCCACAATCACAGATGGAAGGACGCGCAGTTCCGCGAAAAGACGCTTCTGCTTCTCGAACGCAAGGTCTGCATGAACGCCTTGCAAAGACGATATTGGCTCCGACGCCTGCATCAAGTGGAAGTATATCTCACGGAAGGAAGGATGTGCTGTACGGCGGCCGCGTCGCTATTGAAAATCGATCAGCACGTCAACCGTGTGCTTATCCTCATTGCGTCGCAGCAGTTGCCCGACCTTTTCGTAATGAACTGGAATGTTCCCGTAAATCGTCGGTGTCGGTTTGGCAATCTTCGTAATAAAATCGTCAAAATAAGTTTGATCGAATACCGAGCCTTGGGACAATGTCCACGCCGTCCGCAGTTTCTTTTCACCGTCCAACGAAAGCCCGCTGATAATTAGATCGCCCATCTTGTATTGCGGGCCTTCTTTCACTTCTACGCGATAGCTGACCTTTTCCGCGGCGTCGTCAAGCGTGGCCGTCGGATCGAGTAAAGCTTCCATGTAGCCGATATGACCGTACGACCGTGCGATCGCATTCCAGGTGCCCTGAATTTTATTGCCGTCCACCAACACGCCCGTCGAAAATGGCACCATCGTGTTCAACGATGTCACACTATACGCGACATTGCCCGTCCATGTAATTCCGCCAAAGTGATATTGAGGTCCTAACTTTATCGGCAGAAACACCCGCACAGAATCGGCGCGGCCGCCACTCGTCGAAGCAACAAGAGTTGCTGTGGCTGCTCCGAAGGATACCTTTAGATATCCAGCGCCAAGATATGCGGCGCGTACTTCTTCAAATGCATACAATGCCATGGTCAGTCTCGAATACGGATGGCCCACCACTTCCGAAAGCTGCGCAGTAACCTGCAGAGACTTCGCAGCCATCGGGTCAGAGAATTCCACGGCCTGAACCAGGACTGGATTTCCTTCCACGCTGAATTGCATCACCTGCCCGCCGTCGGGCCACTCGACAAGCGCGTGCGTCACATGACCGTGAATTCCGTGAGATGGAAGCAGATTCAGCAGCGCCTCAGACATCGCATCGAGTTGTGCGCCTTGTGCCGGCGCGGTCCCGTCGAAGTAGCCAACAGCATGCTGCAGCGCCGCAGCTAACTCCTCATCCCTAAACCACGGGAAATTATCAAAGATCACAGGCACGCCGGTCGATTCCGAAACTTCAAACGTAAGGTGAATTCCCGCCGCGTCCGTCGTGAACCGGTAATTCACTACGCCGAATGTTCCCAGCGCCGCCAGCCGATTCGCCGCCGCCTGCAATTCCTCTTTGCCAACAACGTCGCCAACCTTCAGTCCGCTTGCCTGCGCCACCTGCGCGTTTGTGAATTTCTTCGATCCGCTCACTTCAATGGAAGCAATCTTCGCCGTTGCAGGAGGGGCCTGCGTTTGCGCTCGCGCCGCAAGTGCACAAACAACGGCGGCGGCCACAATAAACATTCTTCGGAAGCTCATACCTGTATGAAACCGAATGGTACGCAAGCGGTTGCCTCTCAGGAACTCTATTGTAAGGGATTTTCGCCCGATGTTTTAGCCGAGTTCAACAGATTCCCGGCTCACATGCGCTCACTTAATTTCCAGCTCCACGTTCACGACATGGTTTTGCATATCGAGCTTTCTATAGAGAGTTACCGTGAACCGTGATGTTGCGTTCGCTCTCATTACTTCCGTCATGTCGTGATGTTGAAACGTGTCTTCGTAGGATGTGTCGTAAAGCTGCCCTACTCGCAAACGCCAGGCCGCCTTCAATTTGTTAGCCATAATTTCGGGAACCCCCGTGGCGGAGAATTCGCCCATGTAATATTGCGCGCCTTCAACCACTTTCCCCTGAAAGTGCACCTGGTGTTGTGCGACATCGAATTCGGGTGTCGCCTCAACTTGGGCTCCCAAATATCCATCCTTGCCGTATCGGCCCTGAACGTCTACCCAGGCCCAATCTAATTTGTCTCTTCGCGCTACGTCGCCTAGTTTGAATCCCGTAACGCGCGGAAGTTCGGCGTCCGGGACTGCGCGGTTTCCACTCCAGGCGATTCCGCTCCAGGTATAGAGGGGACCGGCCTCAACTTTGTAGGTGATCATCGCTCCAAGTGACGCGTTTCGACCGGCCGAATCTTTCATCAGTATTTGCGGCTCGGAAAACTTCGCCTGAAGGTACCCCTCATCCCCGTAGGCTTCCGTCAGACCGATTTGGCCAGCGCCATGCGCAACCGATCTTGAATAGTCAGCCGCCGTAAGTACGTGCGTTGCTTTCGCTAAGGCTTCCGGCCCCAACGGTCCGTCTTGGACAGTTACCGAAGCCACGGGAATGGATATGTCGGAAACCTGAACTTCATATACCGAGAGTGGTTCGCCCTTTTTTCGGCTCGCCATCAGCGCTGTGACGCCGCTTTTGATCGAATGTTCCTGGAGAAAACGTTCCAGCTCCTCCGTCACTTGGTTAGGAAGTTCTCCCCCGACAGGGAGCGATCCGTCGAACAGCGGAACATTTCGCCGGACGGCCGCTGTCAACTCCTGGTCGTTGAATCAAACGAAATTGTCATAGATGCAGGGAAAAAACTTCGACGCTTCCGCGAGCTTGAACTGCACCTCGATCGAAGTGCCTGCCGTCCGATACGTATAGCTAATGTTTGCGAGCGCGCCTGTTTTGAACAGTCGATCCGCAGCCACGTCAATCCCCGGCAAATCAATTTGCTGCCCCTTCTTTAATCCGCTTGCGGAGATCAGTTGTTGTTGTGTGAACCGTTTTGCGCCAGAGACGATAACTCCGGACAGCGTGTATGTTTTGCCGGCTGGGCTAGTCTGGGCGACAAGCAGAGCGTTTGCGATCAGCGTCGCGCTGACGAATAGCGAAATTCGCAGCAAGATAGGAAAGGGAACTCTCATGCGGTCAGCATTCTTATAGTGAGTTACGAGAAAAAGCAATGGAGAGATTTATCGCGCAGGTCGAGCGACAAACGAATCTCGTAAAGTTAGCCGACTCTATTCCACCGTGACGGACTTCGCAAGATTGCGCGGCTGATCCACGTCACATCCACGACGGACCGCGATGTGATAGGCCAGCAATTGAAGAGGAATGATTTCCAAGATTGGCGCAAACAATTCCGGCGCCATCGGAATCTCAATCACATGATCCGAAGCTTCACGAGCCAGTTGATCGCCGTTACTCACTATCGCAATCACAATTCCGTCACGGGCCTTCACTTCCTTAATATTTGAAACGCTCTTCTCGTAGCGCGTCATTGATTCCGGATCTTTCTCATCGCGCGTAGCCAGCACAACGACAGGCAGGTTTTCGTCAATCAATGCATTCGGCCCGTGCTTCATTTCGCCCGCGGGATAGCCTTCTGCGTGGATATATGAAATTTCCTTTAGCTTCAATGCGCCCTCAAGGGCCATTGGGTAATGAATTCCGCGTCCCAGGTACAGGAAATCCGAATAGCGGAATAATTCCCGTGCCAGATTCTCGTAAATTCCCGCCTCGTCACCCTGAAGAATGGTTTCCATTTTGTGCGGCAGGCGAGTCAGCTCTTGCATCAGGCTCTTCGCGCAATCGTTGGTGACCGTTTCACGTACTTGCGCTAGATAAAGACTGACCAACGTAAGCGCGGCAAGTTGTCCCGTAAACGCCTTCGTCGAAGCCACGCCGATTTCCGGTCCCGCGTGCGTAAGAATTGTCCCTGACGCTTCACGGGTAATCATCGAACCTTGAACGTTGCAAATCGCCAGTGTTTTCGCGCCTTTTTGCTTCGCTTCGCGCTGCGCTGCAAGCGTGTCCGCCGTTTCGCCGGATTGACTGATGCAAATGGCGAGGGTCTTCGGTTTTACGATGGGATCTCGATATCGGAATTCGCTTCCGTAATCTACTTCCACCGGCAACCGCGCCAGACGCTCGATCATAAACTTGCCGGCCAGTCCGGCGTGCCAGCTCGTACCGCAGGCAATAATCTTTACGCTCTCCAAATTTCGGAATTCCTGCTCGGTGATGTCCATTTCATCCAGAAAAACTTTCCCTGAATCCAGAGAGATTCGCCCTGTCAACGTGTCCCGCACTGCGCGCGGCTGTTCAAATATTTCCTTTTGCATGAAATGTTTGAAGCCGCCCTTTTCTGCCATGATCGGATCCCAGGTAATGTGCTGCACCGCGCGCTGCACCGGGCGTCCTTCAAAATCCATCGTGCGAACGCCCTGCGGCGTCAACACCACCATGTCGCCATCCGCCATGAAGAAAATATCGCGCGTGTGGTAGAGCACCGCCGGAATATCGCTGGCCACAAAATATTCGTCCTGTCCAAGCCCGATTACGGCGGGCGGTCCCCAGCGCGCCGCAACAATTTTGTTTCTATCGCGCGAAGAAAGAATGGCCAGCGCATAAACTCCGTGCAGATGCTTCACCGTTTTGCGCACCGCATCTTCCAGCGGTCCGCCATCCTTCATGTACTTTTCCACCAGATGCGCCACAACTTCCGTATCGGTTTCCGTTACAAACTTGTGTCCTTCAGCGATGAGCTGCTTCTTCAGTTCCATGTAATTCTCAATGATTCCGTTGTGCACCACGACGATTTCGCCGGTGCAATCGCGATGTGGGTGGGCATTTTCTTCAGTCGGACGGCCGTGCGTGGCCCAGCGTGTATGTCCCAGTCCGTACGTGCCATCCAACGGGGAAAGGCGGATTACCTCTTCTAAATTACGCAGCTTTCCGGACGCCCGGCGGATGTCCATCTTGCCGTCGGAATCTACCACGGCTATACCGGCCGAGTCATATCCGCGATATTCCAGGCGGCGCAGCCCGTCGAGTATTAGGGGCACAACCTTTTTAGGGCCGATATATCCGACAATTCCGCACAAGAAAGTCTCTCCAGTCTGGGCATTACAGCGCATAGCGGCGCAATTCGTTCGACAAATAGCGTAGCACACCGGCCCGGCGAAACAGTCAGGCCAGCATGCGGACGTTTCCTACTCTAAACCGGGGGACTAATCAACTATCTCGAAGCGGCATTCTTCTATGACGGGGTTGGTCAGCACTTCTTTGGCAATACGCTCGACTTCGGTCTTAGCCTCATCGCGCGTGACGCCATCCAAATCCAACACAAAAAACTTTCCCTGTCGGACCTCGCGCACGCGCGCGTGTCCCAGTGACGCCAGCGCGTGCTGAATTGTTTTACCCTGCGGATCAAGGACAGTTGGTTTCGGCATGACCCAGACGTGTGCTTTCATCCCCTAAGTATACCAAGAGCAACCGCCAACCTCCGAATCCTGATTTCAATTCTGGTTTCGCCCGCTCGTCTTGGAACGCTTCGGCCACTTGTGGTAGTGTCGCGCTCGACGGGCAACGCCAATTCACTGCGAAGGAGCTTTCATCACGATGCTTGGCATGTCGCTATCTACGTTCACCCTAGTTCACGTCATTCTGAGCCTGGTCGGAATTTTCACCGGATTCATTGTGATATTCGGAATGCTCACAGCGAAGCGATTGAATGGGTTGACTGCGCTTTTCCTTGTCACCACGGTGCTGACGAGCGTAAGCGGCTTCGGCTTTCCGTTCGATCATCTCTTGCCGTCACACAAGGTCGGCATCATTTCCCTGGTCGTGCTCTTGATCGCGATTATTGCGCGATATGTGCCGGCCACCTTCAGGGCGCGTCCCGCTGGGTCTACGTAGTCACCGCAGTGCTTGCCCAGTATCTAAATGTTTTCGTCCTGGTCGTCCAGGGGTTCCTGAAGATTCCGGCATTGCACGTCGTGGCTCCGACGCGCACTGAGACGCCGTTCGTAGTCGCGCAGGGCGTCGTCCTGCTGATTTTCATCGTATTGGGAATTTACGCCGTGAAGAAATTCCATCCAGGGTCTGAGCGCGCGGCGTAACTCGACGCGTTTCGCGGTCAATTAAGTTTCGTTACGGCAAATCAGCCTTCGCCGCGATGGTACCCACGGACTTCAAGTATCGCAATTTTTCTTCCTCGCTCAAAAACGCGTTCTCGAATCCCATCTCGGCGATGCGCAGCAAGGAAGCGGTGGGCATCCCCATCGCACCCGCCGCCAGTCCAAATTCACGCAGCAGAGTGGTCTCAAACATTGCGGGGTCATCTGTAGAAAGCGTGACCCGCAGTCCGCGCTCAAAAAACATCTTTAGCGGATGTTCTGCAATGGCCGCTGAAGTCTTGCGGAGCTGTCGTGCCAGCGCGCCCGTGCGGATATTGCTCGTAGGACAAAGTTCGAGCGTGACTCCGCGCTCCGCCAGGAAATCCATCACGCGTGAATCGTTCATCGCCGCGATTCCGTGTCCGATTCGTGTAACGCCTAGTGTCTCCACCGTGTCTCGAACGGTCGCCACATCGCCAATTTCGCCCACATGAATTAATCGTCCCAGCCCAGCCGTCCCAGCACGCTCGTAAACGCCGCGGAAATCCTCGGCTGGTATCGCCAACTCATCGCCACCGATTCCAAACGCAACCACGCCTTCCTTCACGCATTGCGAAGTCAACTTCACTACTTCTTCCGCCGCTGCCACGCCGAATTGCCGGACAGCATCGAAGATCCATCGCATTCGCAACCCGCGCGATTCGTACTCCGACGCTGCACCACGAATCGCCGCGAAATTCGCAAGCGCATCCTGTTTGCGCAGCAACATCACGCCGATCGAAAGCGTCAACTCCGCGTACACAATGTTCTGCGCCAGCAACTGCTCAGCTAGCCGGTGCGTGACCAACGCGTAGTCCGCAGGCTCCCGCAGAAAAGACGTCACCCATTTGAATGCATCAATAAATTTCGCAAAATCACCCGGCGCATACCGCTGCCGCACTTCTTCTTCTGCAATCGCAACTCCATTGCGCGCGGCAAGTTCCGCGGCCGTGGCTGGCGCGATTGTGCCTTCCAGATGTAAATGCAGCTCCGCTTTCGGAATCGCTGCAATGAGTGAACGAATACTTTCGGGTGAACTGTAGGGATTAGCCACGTTCAAAAGTTCAATGCTGCGGCAGAGCGGGTTTTCCAGCATTCGTCCACGCAGTCAGCCAGTACGATCCCACTTCCGTGGCCGCGTCGGAAAGCTGCCGGATTACCACTGCGCCCGCCGAATTGTAAAAGCGGTCATAATATTCGTCCGTGAAGTCCGGCAATCCAGCGCGCGAACGCCGGTCCGCCAGCAATATTATCTGCAGCCAGCTGTGCGAACTAAAACAATCGTCAAACGCGTTGTCCGTAGGATCGCCAATGTAGTGCGCGTCGTTCGGGCGCATTGGGAAAAAAAGCGAGTAGCGATCCACTAGATTCGTGTCAAAGCGTTCGTCCGCTCCGGCAAGCGATGATCGTGTCTCGGTAATATCCGCGGTATTAAACGGATCGTGGGCCTCGGCTACGTAGTGAGCAAGAAGTGTCGAGTACTGCCGCACTTCTTCCCAGTTTCCCTTCCTGAATGCGTCGGTAAGTTTTTCGTTGTAAACGCCAATTTGCCATGGAAGCACGCCATTCGCTTCGATCTTCGTCAACCCGAATTTCGCCACCGCCTTCTTGTAATTTCGCGGCAGAGAATCGAAAGGGAAGGGCGAGTACCGGTTCAAATATAGCACGTGATATTTCTTCTCAGCGGGGTTCTTTGCAAGCGCGTCGAGTGGGTCCGTCACCATCGCCAGAATCCTCACTCGATTGTTCTCGTAGAATCCGCGCATTTCCGCAGGCAACGTTTCAAACGCTTTGTTTGTAATCAGACGATGGGCGTTCGCTCCCCAGCCGCCGGCGATTGAAGGCAGCAAAAGTGAGGTGGTCGCAATCAGCGCAACCGCTGCCGCCGCTCTCGATCCGCGTCGCATCACTGATTCCTGCCCTCGGCCCCCGGCGCGAACTCGCTATGTCTCCGGCTATATGCGAAGTAAACCACCAGGCCAATGATGAGCCATCCGATGAATCGAATCCATGTGATCACAGTGAGTCCCGTCATCAGTCCGCCGCACAAAATAATCGAAATCATCGGGAACCACGGAACAAATGGCACTCGGAATCCGCGTTTCCGATCCGGTTGATTCCGCCGCAAATGGATTACGCCCAACGAAACCAGCACAAATGCGAATAGCGTTCCAATGTTGGAAAGGTCCGCCACGTCGCTAACTGCAAATACTCCCGCCGGAATTCCCACCGCGAATCCCGCAATCCACGTCGAATAATGCGGCGTCTTAAACTTTAAGTGCACTTTGGAAAATATTTTTGGAAAAAGTCCATCGCGCGACATCGCGTACCAAATCCGCGCCTGCCCGTACTGAAACACCAGCAGGGAAGAAATCATTCCCATTAGCGCGCCGATAATGATTGCCGACGTCGCAAATCGGTTTGCGCCCAAATGTTTCAGCGCGTATGCCACTGGAGAATCCGCGGCCTCGCCCGATCCAAACGTCGTGTACTTCATCATCCCCAGCAAAACAATCGACACGCCGACGTAAAGAATCGTGCACACAATCAGCGAGCCGATAATTCCAATCGGCAAATCGCGCTGCGGATCCTTCGCCTCCTCCGCCGCCGTCGAAACCGAATCAAATCCAATGTACGTGAAAAACACGATCGCGCCGCCGGTCACGATTCCACTGAATCCCGAAGGTGCAAACGGTTTCCAATTCTCCGGATGTATGAGCATCCCGCCTACGAAAAGAAAAACCAGTATCGCAGCAATTTTTACCGCAACCATAATGTTGTTCGTCTCAGCCGCCTCGCGGATTCCGCGCACCAGCAGATACGTCAAAATAAATATGATCAGGAACGCCGGAAAATTGAAGTATGACCCAGTCCAGTGCCCCGATTCCCACACCGGAGTTGACCATCTGTCCGGCAGGTTCAATCCAAATGACGCCAACTGCGATTTCGTGTACGCCCCAAAACTAATCGCCACCGCAACGTTGCTCACCACATATTCCAAAATTAAATCCCAGCCAATGATCCAGGCAAATATTTCGCCCAGTGTCGCGTAGGAATATGTGTACGCACTTCCGGCAATCGGAATCATGGACGCCAGTTCCGCGTAGCACAATCCCGCGAAGCTGCACGCAATCGCAACCAGCAAAAACGAAATTGCAATGGACGGTCCCGCCGCCGGCCGCCCGTGCATCAATACTTCGGCCGTGCCGCCGTGGCGCAACAGATTCACAATCAGGTCCAGCACTTGTGCGTGCCAGATCGAAGGGACCTTAAAATTTTCGCCGGCCGCCGCCGTTCCCGTCAGCACAAAAATTCCCGAACCAATAATCGCGCCAATTCCCAGCGCCGTCAGCGACCATGGCCCAAGCGTCTTCTTCAGCCGGTGTTCCGGCTTGTGCGCGTCGGCAATTAATTTGTCTATGCTTTTAACGCGGAACAGTTGTGACGTCACTCGCACCGCCCGTCAACGCGAGGAAACTTTACCTTGCCAGCCGCCGGCGCGCAACATTCTTGCGCGCGACGTGCGCATCTCAGTCGGCGTCATTCCAACTCTACGCTCGCACCAAATTCGCGTACCGCTCCACCAATTTCTTCGTACCGTGATCCGAAAAACTCACCGTCAACTTCCGCTCCTCATCCTCACCTTCCACTCCAATGATCGTTCCATTCCCATACGTCGCATGACGCACGCGCACTCCAATCAAGGGATGCCGCGCGCCAGCCTTCGCCGCGCCGCGCGATCCTGACGCTCCAGACGCACGCGGAGTCCGTGGCGTCGAAGCGCCGCGCTCCGTCGCCGCCGGATACCGTTTCACCCGCCGCTCAAATTCCCCCGACGAATAAGAATATTCCGGATCCGACTCATACCTCCGCGTTTCTCCCGCGTCCGCCAAAGATCCCGTCGCCGTCTCAATCATATCCCCGGGAATTTCTGCCAGAAATCTCGAGGGCAGCGAACCTTCGACGCGCTCATTCCCATAAATCCTTCGATACACCGCGCGCGTCAACGTCAAAGTTTCTTTCGCTCGCGTCATCCCGACGTAGCACAGCCGCCGCTCCTCTTCCATCTCGTCATCCGAATTCATCGAACGCCCGTGCGGAAAAACGCCTTCCTCCATTCCCGTCAGAAAAACGTGCTCGAACTCCAGTCCCTTCGCCGCGTGCAGCGTCATCATTGTCACCGACGCCTTCTCGTCAAACGTATCCGAATCAGCCACCAGCGCCGTGCGATCCAGCACATCAATTAATGTTTGACCTTCCTCCGCGCCATCCGCCACCGCGTTCACCAACTCGCGCAAATTATCCGCGCGCGAAGCATCCTCCGCCGTCCCGCGTTGCTCCAGCATTTCCAGATAGCCGGTCTTCTCCAGAATCTGCGCCACAAATTCCGCAGGCCCCAAAGTCTGTGCATCCTTCCGCAACTGTTCCACCAATTCACAAAATCCTCGCAGAGGCGCCAGCCCCGCCGGATTCCTCTCCACCGCCGCGCTGATTGCCGCCCACAATGAAATCTTCCGCTCGTTCGCCAAATCGCGCAGCGGCTCAATCGTTCGCGCTCCAATTCCTCGCGCCGGAGTATTCAGCACGCGCATCAGCGCCACATCGTCATCCGGATTCAGCGCCAGCCGCGCGTACGCCAGTGCATCCTTGATTTCTGCGCGCTGGTAAAAACTAAATCCGCCCACCATCTTGTAGTGAATTCCAAATTGGCGCATCGCGTCTTCCAACGCGCGCGACTGGAAATTCGCGCGATACAAAATCGCCGAATGCTGTGACGGGTCCACGCGTTGAATCCGATTCACTTCGCCGCCGATATATTCCGCTTCACCCTTCGCGTCGCGGGCCTCCAAATACTTCGGCAAATTTCCTTCACCGCGCGTCGCCGTCAGTTGTTTCCCCAGCCGCTTCGTGTTGTGACTTACCACTGCCGCTGCCGCGTCCAGAATTCTTTGCCGCGAACGGTAATTTTCCTCCAGACGAATCACCTTCCCGCCCGGAAATTCGTCCAGAAACTTCAGCATGATGTTGATGTCCGCCCCGCGCCAGCTATAAATAGACTGGTCCTCGTCGCCCACGGTGCAAATATTTCGCTCCGGACTCAGCAGCAGCCGCACCAGCTCGTATTGCGGACGGTTCGTATCCTGAAATTCATCCACGTGCACGTATTTGAAACGCGCCTGCCACTTCGCCCGCGCATCCGGAAAATCCCGCAGCACCTGTGCGGCGCGCAAAAGCAAATCGTCAAAATCCACCGCGCCCGCCTGCTTCAGCATTTCCTCGTACGCCTCGTAGACTTTCGCGGTCTTGCGCCCGGTGTCGTCGCCTCTCTTTTCCGCGTCGCTCGCCATTTCCTCGGGCGTGATTCCGTGATTCTTCGCAAAACTAATCCGATTCTGAAATGGACGCAGTTCCGCGCCCTTCTCCGTCATCTTCAAGCGCTGAATCGCAATCTTAATTGCCGCTGACTGATCGTCCTCATCATAAATAGCAAAACTATGCGAAAGCCCCAGCCGGGCCGCCTCCCGCCGCAGCAGTCGCGCACAAAAAGAATGGAAAGTGGAAATCCACGGATCAGCCGGCGCCATCCCCGCGCGAATCAGCAGATTCCGAATCCGCTCCTTCATCTGATCCGCGGCCTTATTCGTGAACGTGACACCCAGAATCTGCTCCGCCGCCACACTCTGCTGAATCAAATGCGCCACGCGATAAGTAATCACGCGCGTCTTGCCGGTGCCCGCGCCGGCTAGCACAAGCACAGGCCCGTCCGTCGCAAGCACAGCTTCGCGCTGCCGTAAATTCAAATCATCCAGAAGATTCATTCGGTAGGTAACCTGAAATTCCAAAACGATTGTAGCCGACCAATGCGTTTCCACAAAACTGCCGCGCCAGTAGCGCCGACACTCCTGTCGGTGCGCTTTCGCAGCGAGTCAAGAACCGATCCCTCGACTCGCCACCATGATTCGTTGGGATACGAATGTTTCGCAGGCGGCAATTGGCATATAATTTTGGAAACGGAGATTTCCGGTGCGAATTTGCTGCGCTTCGATATTACTCGCGACCGTGTGTCTGGCGGTCGCCAGCACCCAGGTCCAATACTTTCGAGTTGGTGCGCTGGATCCGGACCCCGAACGCGATACTCGGAGGGCGCTGTGGTATTCGGAGGAACTCAAACTACTCGGAGAACCATCGCTGTGGGAACCTACACCGGGCCAGAATACAGAGTCATACAGGTTCCTCTGGCTGCGGTCGTTTCAGCCTGATCTATCTGTTCGGCTTGACGTGACCGGTGACGGAACCTCAAGTTTGACCACCAAGATCGCGCGGAGCAAACACAGCCGCAACTCTGGGAAACTTAAAACCAGCCATGTTCTACAAGTCACGAAGGAACAAACGACGTTGTTCTTGGCAACAATTGAAGAGCACCGCTTTTGCAACCTTCCGTCAGCTCATAGCTACAGAGGGCTCGATGGAGCTGATTGGATTATCGAAGGGAATCGGGGCGGCACGTATCACGTGATTGACCGGTGGATGCCGAAGGACGGCGATGTTCGAGCTATTGGTTTCGCGATGGTCAACGATCTCGCGAATCTAAACATCTCGACGAAGGAGAACTAAAAAGCACCACGCAGGATCCCTACTGCTCCACCGCCGCCCCCAAATCCACATCAAAAAACAAAAGCGTCTTATCCGTCCCCATCATCTTCAAATCCGGCACATAAAGCCGCGCGGTCGTAGTCCAATCGAAATGTCCATCCACATCAAAATAAAGCAACCCGCGCACCGTCGAATGCGGAGGCACCAGATCCGTCTGCAGCTGCACAGCATGCAAAATGTCCGCAAGTTCCTGCACTTTCTTTTCATTTTTCCCGGAGCCGGTATGAATCGGAAACGGCAGCTTTGCGCCCTTCGTAGGATTCTTCCCGTTCCCTTTGCCGCCCAACATGTAGTTGGCCACATCGTCCGACGAGAGCGGCGGCAAATTCTCATCCGCCGATCGCGTGTGCTTAATCGTCAGCCGAATCGTCGCCAGGTTAATTCGCACTGGCAGCGCGCCATCATTCTTGAAATAAACGTCGATCGCCATAATCCCGTAATCAAACGGACAATCCTTCGGAAACCGCGCCTTATACTCTTCGGGCGTCACCCACGGATCAGCCGCCACCAACAAGTCCTGGTGCGCATCATGCGCCGGCAATTTTGTGGGATCCTTCTGCGAAGGAGCCTGCGATGACCGCTCCTGGAACACCACAGCCGAAGGCAGCGCCGCCGGAATCATGAACAGAACAAGCATGAAAACTCGGGGTTTCATGTTATGCGCCATAGGATGCAAGGTCCCCGACGAAGTGTCGCCTGCGGATCACTTTCTAACACTATAATATGCCTTTGCCATAACCGCAGCTCAGGGGAAGTGTAACGCGATTCGCGTCGCGCGAATCTCAACATGTTGTTACAGCAACACTTGCCGCCGCACGGGGTTAAGGAACTGGACTGATGCTGGGAATTGGCGGCGATCGTTTTCATCGGAGAAAACGTTCGTAGCAAAGCAACGACTTCGATCAATGAGAAGGTTCGTAACTGGGCACGAGTATGCTCGTGCCGTAACGATCGGAAATAAAAGGGGTTTTAACCCCTGCTCTCGGTCGCGCTCAATCTAACGACTCGAATTGCTCTAAGGAGTGAAGCACCACCGAATGTATTCTCTCTACAGCCTGTTCATCGCCATCGGCGTCTTCCTCGCGTCGCCCTATTTCCTTTTTCGTGGACTCCAAACCGGCAAATATTTCGGCACCCTCGGCGAAAGGTTCGGCGGCCTGCCGCCCCAGGTCAAAGCACTCCCCGCCGGATGCATCTGGATCCACGCCGTATCCGTAGGAGAGGCGATCGCCGCTTTGCCGCTCGCTCGCCAGTTGAAACAGCAATTTCCCGCGCGCCCTCTAGTAATCTCCACCACAACTGAAACCGGCCAGAAACTAGCCGAGGAGCGTTTCAATTTCGCCGACGCGATCATTTATTTCCCCTTCGACTGGTCATGGATCGTCCGCCGCGTATTGCGCGCCGTCCGCCCGGCATGCGTGCTAATCGTCGAAACCGAAATGTGGCCAAATTTCATGCGCCAAACCCATCGCGCCGGCGTCCCATTAATTATCGTAAATGGACGCATCTCCCAGAAATCCTTCCGCCGCCATCAACGCGCTCTCCGCTGGTTTCCCTTCGTCGTGGGTCGCTTCTACCGCGGCGTCCTGAACAACGTCTCGCTCTTCCTGATGCAAAGCGAATCCGACGCAGACCGCATCCGCGAAATGGGAGCCGCATCCGATCGTGTAATCGTCACCGGTAATCTCAAATACGATTCGCCGCCACCAGAAGAATCCGCATTCGTGAGATGGCTCGCAAAAACGATTGACCTCGAAAAGCGCCGTCCGCTCATCGTGGCGGGCAGCGTAACTTCCGGCGAAGAATCTCTAGTCCTAATCGCGTTCGGTGTTCTGCAAGGGCAAATGCGCAACGCTCTCCTTGTCCTCGCCCCTAGAAAGCCCGATCGCTTCGACGCGGCCGCGCAAGACATCGTCGAATCTCTGCGCAAGTACGTGCGACGCTCGAGTATTGATGTGAATTCTTCCGCCAGCACAAACGCCGTGCCTGTCTTCACCAGCGACATCAGCGTCCTCCTCCTCGATTCCATCGGCGAACTCGCCGCAATTTACGGCCTTGCCGACGCCGTCTACGTCGGCGGTTCCATGGTTGAAGCAGGCGGACACAATATTCTCGAACCGGCCGGATTCGGCAAACCGCCGCTCTTCGGCGAACATATGGAAAATTTTCAGGAACTCGCCAACACATTCCTGGCCCGCGGAGCCGCGCGCCAGGTCACCAACCCTGAAGATTTAGGCGTCGCCTGGATCGAACTTCTCGAAGATTTCGCGCGCCGCCAAAAAATGGGCGATGCCGCACGCGCACTCGTTGAAGAAAATCGCGGAGCCACGGCGCGCACAATCGAACATGTCGGAAAATTCATCGGCACCGAAACCGCGGTGGTTACCGACCCTCCTCCAGTTGTCTCGCCGCTCAAACGCGGGAGCACCGCGTGAAAATCCCGCGCCCAGTACAAATTATGCTTTGGCCGGCCTCTCTGGTTTGGCAGGCCATCGTCCGCACTCGCGCCGCGGCCTACCGCAAGGGGTTCTTTCGATCGAAACGCCTTCCCGGAACCGTCATCAGCGTCGGCAATTTAACGGCAGGTGGCACAGGAAAAACTCCGCTGGTGTTGTGGCTCGCCCAGCGCCTGCACACGGAAGGGAAGCGCGCCGCGGTTCTCACTCGCGGATATCGCGGAGTTCCCGCCGGACCCGGCGGCGCTCCGCAAAGCGACGAAGTAGCAATCTATCGCACGCGTTTGCAACATCTCGCCGAATTGGGTGTCGGAGCAAATCGTTTCGCCAGCGGAAAAATTCTCTCGCGCCACGGAATCGAATGGTTCGTTCTCGATGACGGTTTCCAACACATGCAACTCGCGCGCGATGTTGATATCGTGCTGCTCGATGCAACCGATCCCTTCGCTCGCGGCTGGATGATTCCTTCAGGTCTGTTGCGCGAACCAAAATCTGCGCTCGCTCGTGCCGACATCATTGTTGTCACACGCAGCGCACGCACGCCTGCAATCGAAACAATAGTCCAGCGGATTACGCACGTTCCAATTTTTCATGCCGTCACCGAATTGCTTGACGTCGTGAGATTTCCAACTCATCCCGCGCACCCTGCCGAAGCGCTCGCCGACTGGCGCACAAAAAAAGCATTTGCGTTTTGCGGCATAGGCAACCCCCAGGCCTTCCTTGACGATCTAAGTAGGTGGGGAGGAAATGTCTCCGGACATTCCAGTTTTTCCGACCATCACACCTACACTCAACGCGACATTGAAAAGTTGCAAGCCCGCGCCCGTGACTCCGGAGCGGATATTATGCTCTGCACGGAAAAAGATATTTTCAATCTCAGAAATGTTCAGCTCCCAAGTTTGCCCGTTTACTGCGTCCGTATTTCCATGGAAATCAGTGAGCCGGACAAACTCTGGCGCGCCATTTCAGAAACAGCCGAGCGCCACCGGGCGCCGACAAATGACTAATTCTCACGCTACAACGAACGGCGCGCACGGGCAACGCCGTCGAAGGTTCGCCTTATCTGAAGGGGTGATGTTTGCGATTTGCGAAATGATTCGTGATACGGCAACCGCTCTCATTCGAGGAATGTTTTGTAACAGCCTGGGGCCTTCGGTCGCGAAATGATTCGTAACAGGGCACGAGTTTACTCGTGCCGTCAAGCGTTACACGTCGGGGGTTTTAACCCCTCAAACCGGTCGCGCGACCGGTCCAATTGCCGACGAGAGCGCGATTTCGCCGTATCGAAAATGAACCGAATCCGCCCGTACACATTGGTTACAACGCCGACGATATGATACTTTTCGATTCGAATGCAAAACATGCATCACACTGAGGCAAAACATTGACGGCAGATCTAACTCGGCTCGAAGAACTCGTAGAAAGTTTCACCAAACAAACGGTCGTAGTCCTCGCTGATTTGGTAGCCGACCGTTTTGTCTCCGGTGATATTTCACGAGTCTCTCGCGAAGCGCCCGTTTTAATTTTGCGTCATCGCGAAACCGAATTGCTCCCCGGCGGCGGAGCCCACGCCACGAACAATTTAGTAGATCTCGGCGCGCATGTTCTCGCAGTGGGCGCAATCGGGGACGACGACGCAGGCCGCGCTCTTGTAAGTTATTTCAAAATGAAAAATGTCGATGTGAGCGGCCTCGTTCGCGCGCCCGGTTGGTCCACTCCGGTAAAAACGCGATATCTTGCAGGCTGGACGCACACAACACGCCAACAAGTTCTTCGTGTAGATCATGAACCGCAAACGCCGCTCAGCGCCACAACGCAGAGAACACTTTTGAAAAAAACGGCGCAGCGAATTAGACGTTCCAATGTATTGCTGGCATCCGATTACGGTTTTGGTTCCGTGACGCCGCTATCGCTGAAGTCGCTTCGTCGCACAGCCGGAACAAAACTAAAAATCACTCTCGACTCGCGCTACTGCCTCGGCGATTATCGCGCCGCAGGCATCACCGCCGCCACGCCGAATGAATCCGAATTGGAATCGATGCATCACACGCGCACCAGCAATAACCCTGCAAGCGTTGAAACCCTCGGTCAGCAAACGTTAAAGGCGTTGCATCTCGAAGCGCTAGTCCTAACTCGCGGCAAGGACGGCATGGTGATTTTCGAGCGCAACAACAAACCAAAACACATTCCCGTTTACGGCAGCGACGAAGCCGCCGACGTAACCGGCGCCGGCGACACCGTAATCGCTGTCTTCACTCTCGCGCTTGCCGCAGGCGCAACGTATTCGGAAGCGGCGGAACTCGCAAATTACGCCGCCGGAATTGTCGTAATGAAGCGCGGCACTGCAACCGTCCGTCGCGAAGAATTGCTGACTGCTCTCCGAAATGAGGCCACCGGCAAAAATCGCGTTTTGTGAAAATCGCGTTTGTTTTGAAAGGTGGGACAAATCCCTATTTAGTTGACCGCTCAGCTAAATAAGAAATAGCGATGAAAACACGGAAAATAGTACTTTCCAGAAATGAACTCGTCCAGGCCCTTGCAGAACGCCGCGCCAAGAACGAGAAAATCGTTCTAGCAAACGGTTGCTTCGACATTCTCCACGTCGGCCACGTTCGATATCTTGCCGGCGCTCGCGCCGAAGGCGACGTTTTGGTTGTGGCGATAAATTCCGATGAAGGCGTTCGGAAATTAAAGGGCAAAGGCCGGCCGGTTCTTCCCGAAAACGAGCGGGCGGAATTGGTTGCCGCTCTCGAATCCGTGGACTACGTAATTATTTTCGATGAGCCGAACGTTGAACCACTTTTGGAAGCGCTGCAACCGAACGTTCATACGAAGGGAACCGACTACACCGCGGAAACTGTGCCGGAACGCGCGGTAGCCGAGCGATTCGGAATTCGCGTGGCCATTGTTGGCGACGCGAAAAATCATTCGACGCGCGAGCTATTGGCGAAGCTCGCTAGAAATGAATCCGCCGGAAAGAAAAATGGCTGACGAACGGTTCCTAATTGTGCGGCTCAGCTCGCTCGGCGACATTGTATTTACGTTGCCGATGCTGGCGGCTCTGCGTGATACGTTCTGCCGCTCGCACATTGCGTGGGTGGTGAACGAGCGATGGAAACCGTTGCTCGAAGGGAATCCAGATTTGAATGATGTGATCACGCTGCCGAGTAGTTCGATATCGGCATTCTTTGCTTGCGGAAAACGTTTACGCGACGACGGCTACACGACTGTGTTTGATGTTCAGGGACTTTATAAATCGGCGCTGCTCGCGAGACTTACGCATGTACCGCAGCGCATCGGATATTCTTTTTCGTTTGCGCGTGAAGGAGCGGCGTCGTTCTTCTATACGCAGCGAGTAAAGCCAACTTCAAAACATATAGTGGATCAGAATGTGGAATTGGCAGCCGCCGCTGGAGCGAAAATCGGCCCAGCGCGATTTCCGTTCTCCATTTCGAGCGAAGCGCAGAGCGCGGTGAATCAGTTTCTGACGGCCGCAAAGATTTCGCGTTATGTCGTGTTGAGTCCCGGCGGCGGATGGCTTTCCAAACTGTGGCCGCCGGACCGATTTGGCGAACTGGCGTTGAAACTGTGGGAAAGACATGGGCTTCGCATCATCGTGAATTGCGGGCCGGGCGAAGCGCAGCTCGCGGAAATTGTTGTGGCCAATGCCGCGCTCGCGTTGCCCATTATTGTGCAGTACGGAATTCCGGAAATGATGGAGCTCCTTCGCGGCGCTGAACTAGCTGTGGCCGCTGATTCTGGGCCGTTACATCTTGCCAACGCGCTGGGCACTCCGGTCGTGGGGCTTTTCGGACAGACCAGCCCGGATCGCAACGGACCATATGTCGGGCGCGATATCGTTGTGCGAAACGTGGATGATTCTGAAACGACGTACAAACGCGAGAAGTTTTATTCCGAAGAGATGTGTTCGATTTCGGTCGACCAAGTGATGGAAGCTGTAGAAAAGAGACTGGCTCAGCGTGCGCTGGAAGGCGACGAGCATTCGTCCGGCGAGTCTTCTGCGAATCGTCCAGAGCACGCCACCACCCCAGAACCAGGATCGATCGGAAGCGATGCATTCGGAAAACCGCCGGGCTCTGCTAGATGACGGAGCCGCGAAGTTTCTGGGTGCGCTGGCGAGTAGCCGCTGGATATCTATTGGCGGTGATTGGTTTTTATTTCGCGCGGCCAACGAATGAATCAATTATTACTGGCGCCTGCATTGCGTTTGTCGGCTTAATGATTCGCGCGGCGGCGGCAGGAATTGTGCGCAAGGGACAACGACTCGCGTCGTCCGGAATTTATTCCTGGACGCGGAATCCCCTTTATCTTGGCAGTACAGTCGTGGCCGCAGGATTTGTCGCAGCGTCGAATTCATGGATCGTCGCAGCCGTGGTATCTGGATACATTCTGACGTTCTATCCAGCGGTTGTCCGTCGCGAAGATCGCGATTTGCGCGAACGATTCGGCGCGGAGTTTGCCGCGTACGCGGCCAGAGTTTCCGCTTTTTTTCCATGGCCGACTAAGGAGGCACTCGGTGGTCCGAAATTTTCCTGGGTGCTATACATTCGCAATCACGAATACCGTGCTGCGCTTGGTTCTTTAGTCGCGATGGGTGTTCTGGCCCTGCGGATGTGGATATTGATTCGCTTTAACCGTTGACGCAGGAACGAGCTGCCAGAATCCAACGCGCCGCATATACATCACCGGTGGCTTGATACTCCTATTGCTAATAGGCGTTCTAGCGGCGCGATGGGCCGACGGCAACGGTTGGATATCTCACAGACTTCAGATGAAGGTAACTTGCGCGGACACTTGGAAGGTCGGCGAGGCAAGGGACTGTATACCGGTCCCGAATGGTACTTATTCCATTTTGGCTTGCGGCATACTTCCCGGGGAATCGTTGCAGGTTCGAGTATGGGATGTAACGTTTGAGGGGCGGATGAGTGCCACGCGGACAGAGTGGATATGTCGACACGACGAAACCTCGATGATCTGCAAACCCTCCGAGTGAACCCGGAGACTCTCAGGGCACTGCAATTTCGTGTATCATCAGCACTGTACAACAATGGCTCAGCCAACCAAAGCCGGAGACGCAGAACCATTCGTCGTAATTTTTCAGACGGAGACGCCTGAAGAAGCGACGGTGCTGCGGGGACTGTTGCAAAGCGGCGGAATCGATTCGCCGTCACCCACGTTTTCCGATCCTTTTCCTCTTCCTACGCATTCGGAAATTACGCATGGCACCGAAATTCTTGTGCGGATTTCGCAGATAGAAGCCGCGCGAGAAATTCTTGCGAGTTACGGCGAGAAGGATCCTTCCGCCTAACGAAGTAGCGCGCCGTACAGCCAAGCGGGGATTTTCATCCAATGCGCTGGAGCTTTACGAGCGCTTCGATATGATACGTCTGCGGGAATATATCATACAGAGTTATATTCCTAATCTCATAGCGCGAGCCGGGCGCGATGGCCCCAGTGAGTGCGGCAAGATCGCGCGCAAGAGTTGCGGGATCGCAGGAAAGATATGCGATTTCCGCGGGCGCGAGATCGCGCAGGCGTTGAATCGCCGGCGGGGTAAGCCCCGCGCGAGGCGGATCGAGAACGACGAGATCTGCGGGCTCCGTCCGCGAGCGTTCGGATGATTCTTTAAGTTGGCTTCCAAATCGCGCGCGGTGGCCACGTTTCCTTCGACAGCGATGACGCGATCGTAGCGAGCGGCGAGAGGAATGGAAAATAGTCCGACGCCTGCAAATAAATCCAACGCAAGTCCACGCTTGGTTTCGCTCGGCACGGACTCTCCGACTACTGCGCGGACGAGATCGTCCACTGCAAAACGATTTACTTGAAAAAATGAAAGATGGCCGACGCGAAGGTGGTGGCCCGCGGCGTCGTAATGGAGATATCCGGGGCCGAGAAGCTGGAAGTCGTCGGTCATTTCATCATGGATAAGAACGGACTCGGTGTTTGGAACAATTTCACGAAGGCTGGTAGCGAGAGTGTTGGGTGACTGTCCGGTTTGGGCAAGGCTGACGTTCAGTAAAACTTTTTCACCAGCAGCATCACAGAAACATTCGATGCCGCGAATATTTCCGGGCAGTCGGCCGGCTGCAAACGCAGCAGAAAGCGCGGCGAGAGTTGTTTCGAGTTTCGGCGCGAGAATCGGGCAGACGTCGGTTGGAACAAGTACGGAAGACGACGGCTGAAAATATCCGATAGCGGGCTTCGGCGGATTGCCTGCTGGACGCACGGCCCATTGAGCGCGATTGCGATAACCGAATGGCGGCGAAGCGTGTATGTGAATTTCGCCGGTCCATTCTATGCGTCCGATACGCGCCAACGATTCGCGCAAGATTCCAGATTTGTAGTGGAGCTGGCGGTCATACGGAATGTGCTGATAGTGGCAGCCGCCGCATACGGTGAAGCGCGGGCATTGCTCGGCGATGCGGTCGGGTGAAGGCTCGATAATGTGTTCCGCGGTTCCGCGAATAAATTTCTTTTTTGCTTCGACAGGAGTGACGCGAACGAGCTCGCCCGGAATTACGAATGGAACGAAGACGGTGCTTTGGTCGTGATGTGCCAGACCGTCGCCGCCGTAAATCAGTTTTTCTATTTTCGTTTCAAAAGGTGACGTCATCCGCTTGGATTCCTGTCGTTTCAAAATGATTGCGTGTCGCAGCTAATTTGTATTGCTCTAACTCAGATAGAACAGACTCAATCGTGGTATGCCAGCAGATTCAAATAGACGCTTCTGCGCGTAGCGGCGTTCCAGGTCACCCAATTGTGCCGTTGTCATTTTGCGGCGATACGGCGCGAGTTGCCGATCGAGATCGCGGCGAATGCTGAGAAGCAGCTCGTCGCCCGCAGATGCCGAAAGCGCCGCGGAAAGCCGTTCCTCGCAAATTGTCAGGCGGCGCTCGAGGTCTTCCAAATCGAGTTGCGCCGGAGAGTCGAGCAACGGAAGCATTTCGCTCAGTTTGGCGCTCGCATCGCGCAGCCGCGGAGCGAATTCGACTTGTTGAGTATCGAGTTTGTCGGCCGAGCGATTCAATTGCTCGATATTCTGCGCGAAAAACTTTTTTAATTCATCGCGAGAAAATGATTCGGCCGCTACGCGCGAACTTTCGGTCGAAGGGCCGGTGCCGGCGGCGGCTTCCTTTTCCGCTTCGGCGGCATCGAGCACCGATTCGACGCAGTAGGCCAAACTTTTTAACTGTCTACCGGACTGGCCGCGCTTGGAACGCTGATAACTTTCAAACGCGCGATCAATTCCTTTAAGCACCGCCGAAACTGGAATTTCAGCTTGCTGCCAGGTTTCGAGAATGGCCCAGTCCAGCGGCGACACGAGCAAATGCGCGCCGCGCTTGCGCCAGAAATATTCCTCGATTTCAGTGAAATAATTGAAATAGTTAAACGTGCTCATGGCAGCCGTGCGGCCATTCTATCAGGCTGCGTGCGGCAGACAGAATCGCAGAGTCAGTATTGCACAACGCAGCGAACAATGTTTGGAACACCGCATCGCAGAGCGCATGGCGCAGAACGCCCTCAGGGGCGCGATTTCTTTCCTGGAGTCTTTGTGCTGGACGCGCTTGGCTTCGCGTTGTCAGTTGCGGACGATTGTGGAGAAGCGGCACGGTCAGCGTGATTGCGCTCCCAAATAATTCGCAAACCTTCGAGGGTGAGAAATTCGTCCACGTGTTGAATGTGGCGGGACCCGCGCGCGAGAAGTGAAGCCTGTCCGCCGGTGGCGACAACTTTTGTATCCACGCCGAGCGTGGCTTTCATTCGCGTGAGGATTCCATCTACGAGATCAATGTATCCGTAATACAGACCGGATTGAAGAGAGGCAACTGTATTTGTGCCGATGACTTTGCCGGGATCGCGAATTTCTACGCGGAACAATCGCGCGGCGCGCGAAAATAATGCTTCTGCAGAAATGCCGATGCCGGGTGCGAGGACGCCGCCCAAATATTCGCCGCGCGCGGAGATCGCGTCAAAATTAATCGCGGTGCCAAAATCCACGGCGATGCACGGGCCGCCATATTTCTCAAATGCGGCAACGCTATTAACGATGCGATCCGCGCCGACTTCCTGGGGATTATCGTAATGCACCGGCATTCCGGTGCGCACGCCGGGCTCGACGAAAAGCGCTTCGCGCTCGAAATATCGGCGCGAGGTTTCCGCGAGCGTGCTATTCAGCGGCGGGACAACGGAACTGATAATGATGCCCTGAATTTCTCGCTGCTCAATTTTCGCGAGCGTGAGCAGGTTTCGGGTGAGGATGCCGTACTCGTCCACGGTTTGATCGCGGGCAGTGGTCAGACGCCAGTGCGCGACGAGTTCTTGCCCGCGAAAAACCCCGAGGACGGTGTTTGTGTTGCCGACGTCAATTGTGAGCAGCATCTGTCGCCTCAGAAATATCAGCAGCGAGCAAAGTTTCCACCCGGCCGTCGTCGCGCTTCACGCGCAACAGGCCGCTCGCGTCGAGTCCGGCCGTAGTGCAAAGAAAAGTTTCCTGCGCGGCGGTAACCCGGACGCGCTTGCCTGTAGCGTAACTGGAAACTTCCAGGAAGCGCGCGGCGATTGGCGCGGGGCCGCTTGTGCAGAGTTGATTGTAGTAGGACTCGAAGCAACGCAGCAACCGCACGAGCAGCTCGACGCGCTCGTGAACGCGGCCCGTCTCAATGCGCAAAGAAGTTGCGATGTTTGCAATTGCGGCGGGCATCTTCGCGTGATTCACGTTCAGCCCGATGCCGACGACGACGAAGCGTATGCGGTCGGGCTCGGAGTACATTTCCGTGAGAATGCCGCACAACTTTTTCCCGTTTAGGAGCACGTCATTCGGCCAGCGGATATCGGCCTGGAGGCCGCTTTGCTCGGTGACTGCATCGCGCGCGGCGAGACCGGCGGCCAAGGTAAGTGCTGGCGCTTGCACCGGAGTGAGTTGCGGGCGCAAAAGAATGCTCATGTAAATTCCGTTGGATTTTTCGGAAAGCCAAAGTCGTCCGGTGCGTCCGCGCCCGGCGGACTGTTCTTCGGCAACGACGAGCGCGCCGTGAGGTTCATTGTGCTGGCCGAGTTCGAGCGCGATGCGATTGGTGGAATCCACTTTGAAAAAATGGTGAATGCGTCTTGCGAAAGGCGTGCCCGCAAGACCGCGGCGCAAAATATTGGGAACCAAAATATCGGGAACGCGCTCGATGTGATACCCACTACGGGGATGACCTTTTACGCGGACGCCGAGCTCGCGCAGACGCGTGATCCATCGCCAAACCGTTGAGCGCGAAACTCCAATTTCGCTGGCGATTTTCACTCCGCTGATGACGAGCATGGGCTTATCGGAAAGAAGCGCGAGGAGCGCGTCAAGTTGGCGATCCGTGGTGCCGGTTGTCGTGTTCGAGATGATTCGCGGAGTCATGGGTGCAAAGTTATCGGGCTTGCTGTTGCATCGCGCTACGCGGGTGAACTGCCACGCGCGGTTCCGTCAAGTTGAGAAATTCGCTTCGCAATCTTGCGGTGCTCGGCTTTGCGCTCCGCTAGCGATTCCTGCAGCTTTGCGATTACCGTGGCCGGCGCCTTATTGCTGAATGCTGGATTGCCCAGCTGCTTTTCCTGGCCGCTGATAATTCCTTCCAGGCGTTCCTTTTCCTTGCGCAGATTCGCCAATTCGGTTGGAACATCCGTAACGGTTTCGTATGGAATGCGCAAATCGAAATCCGATGTGGAGCGCAACGGGCCGTCAGCGGGATTCAGGCGCGCTGCCACGAAATTCACCGACGAAAACTTGGCGAATTGCCTTACGGCGGCGATGTTCGCTTCGACGAGAGCGCGCAGATTTGCGTCGGGCGCACAGAAATCCGCAGCCATTGGTTTTCGCGGATCGAGTTTCAGTTCGGCGCGAAGATTACGCGCAGCTGCGATAATTTCCTGAAGCCGAGCCATGTCGCGCTCGGCTGCGTCGTCAATCCATCTGGCAGGCGGAGCAGGGAACTGCGCGAGCGCGATGCTGCGGGCGCCGGCGGGTTGCGGCAACCGGTGCCATAACTCCTCGGTGAGGAACGGCATGAGCGGATGCAGCAGACGCAGCGCGGCTTCAAATATTGATAGAATGTTGCGCCAAGCGGCGCGCGCAGCTTCGTGTTCTTCGGAATTCAGACGCGGCTTGCACCACTCGATGTACCAATCACAGAAATCGCCCCAGAAAAAGTGATAAATCTCGTGGGCTGCTTCGTGGAAGCGGAATTCGCGCAGAGCGTTGCTTACGCGCGGCACGATTCGCGCGAACCGGGAAAATACCCAGCGATCCACCAGAGGAAGTTTGCCGGCGGATTTGTGCGGGGCGGCAGCGCGCGATGCGGGCGACGCGAGATCTTCGAGTTTGTCTCCGCCAGCTTCAAACTTTTCGAGATTTACGAATAGAAATCGCGCGGCATTCCAGATTTTGTTTGCGAATGCGCGATAGCCGAGCACGCTTTCTTCACTGAGAGAAATATCGGTACCCGGAGCCGCTTTGATCATTAATGTAAAGCGCAGGGCATCGGTACCGTGTCTTTCCATCCATTCAAGCGGGTCTACAACGTTGCCGCGCATCTTGGACATTTTCTGGCCGTGCTCGTCGCGAACGAGCGAGTGCAAGTAGAGCTCGCTGAACGGCACGCGGCCGGCCAGATGCAAGCCGAGCATGACCATGCGCGCGTCCCAGAAAAACAAAATGTCGTAGCCGCTGATCAATAATTGAGTTGGATAGTAGGTGCGCAAATCCGCCGTGTCGTCTGGCCAGCCGAGCGTGGAGAAAGGCCACAAGCCGGAGCTGAACCAGGTGTCGAGCACGTCATGATCCTGTTCAAGATTGGTGCTGCTGCATTTTTCGCATCTTTGCGGACGGCTGGCGGCGCGCGCGTGGCCTTCCACCATTTCGACATCGGAATTCAGCGCGGGCATCATTGCGGAGCACTGGCGGCAATGCCAGATGGGAATTCTGTGGCCCCACCATAGCTGGCGCGAAATACACCAATCGCGAATGTTCGCCATCCAATCCAGGAATATTTTGCGTTGATTTTCCGGAGCGATGGAAATCTTTCCGCTCTCAACTGCCTCGATTGCTTTCGCGGCCATTGAATTCATTTTGCAGAACCACTGAGTGGAGACGCGCGGCTCGATCACTGTTTTGCAGCGATCGCAAATTCCGACAGCATGCGAATGATTTTCGATGCGTCCGAGAAATCCCTGCGCCTTCAAGTCTTCCACGATGCGCTTGCGCGCGTCGAAACGGTCGAGTCCGGCGTACGCGCCTGCTGCGGCGTTCATGTGCGCGTCTTCCGTCATCACATCAATTTCGGCCAGGTTGTGGCGGCGGCCCAGCTCGAAGTCATTCGGATCGTGCGCGGGTGTAATTTTCACCGCGCCTGTGCCGAATTCACGATCCACTGCGCCGTCGGCAACGATGGGAATCTCGCGATTCATCAGCGGCAACAGCACTTTTTTGCCGATCAAATGTTTGTAGCGCTCATCCTCCGGGTGTACGGCCACGCCGGTATCGCCGAGCATTGTTTCGGGGCGTGTAGTGGCGACGATGATGCTTTCGTTCGTACCAACAGCCGGATACCGCAGATGCCACAGATTTCCCTGACGCTCCTCGTGAACGACCTCAAGATCGCTGAGCGCTGTCATGCAGCGCGGACACCAATTAACGATATATCGTCCCCGATAGATCAGCCGTTCGCGATAAAGACGCAAGAATGCTTCCAGCACCGCGCGATACAGCGGAGGATCAAGCGTGAATTTCTCGCGTGACCAATCGACGGAATCGCCGAGGCGAATCATTTGTTTCTTGATTGTGCCGCCGCTCTTGGCCTTCCATTCCCACGCGCGTTTTTCAAATTCCACGCGGCCGATTTGTTGACGCGTGAGATTTTCCTTGGCGAGTTCGCGCTCGACCACGACCTGCGTGGAAATTCCAGCGTGATCCATGCCGGGAAGCCACAAGGTGCGCTCGCCGCGCATGCGGTGCCAGCGCGTCAGCACGTCAATCTGCGTGTGTTCCAGCATGTGGCCCATGTGAATGTATCCGGTGACGTTGGGCGGAGGAATTACGATGCAGAACACCGGGCCTGTTGCGCTTTCTTCTGCGCGGAACAAGCCGGTATCCACCCAATGCTGCGCCCATCGCTGCTCGATGAGCTGCGGTTCGTAACCTTTTGGAATTTCGCGGGCCATGGTTGCACACAGCGGCCACAATCGGCCGCAATGGAACAATCACTATACGGGCGGCGCGCGCAGCACGTCAATCTGCGAGGCACATTCCCGCGTGCGCCACACTTCGCCGGACAGAGCATTCTTTGTGAAGGATTGAAGGGAATTATTCGGGCAATTGCTGTTCAAGCTGGCGGCGCACGATCGCTTCCACCACTGGTCGAAGCACTTCGCGGGTGATGATTTCAAGAATTTGCGGCTGCATACGTTCAACGACGCGCGCAACAATATCTTCCACGACGCGTGGATCCGCGGCCGCTCCGATGGGAACTGGAAAGGAGGTTGCTACGGACTCGACGGCGCTCGGCGCCAATTGTTCGACAACCGACCTGGCGATTGTCGTCGTGTCCTCAGGACTTAATTGCGATGGCATCGCAGCGATCCATTCGCTCGTTTCAGGACTAGGAAATGCTAAAGCAGACGGCGGTTCCTCGGCTGCATGAGTGTTCTCGGTAACTTCATCGCGTTGAACAATGTTGGCGAGCTCAGCGATCGTCGTCGAGGATTCGTGCTCAGTGCCAAATTCGGCATCTACGGGCTCGTGAAGTTTCGTGGTATCGGTGCCGTCTGGTTCGACGAAAAAGGTTGAGGCCTGAGCCTTCGGTTCACGGCCATCAAAAGAGCGCGGTGCGCGGTCAGACGAAGTTGCGCCGGCGATCTGCTCCGACTCGACAACGGCAACTGGCTGCGCGGGCGTTTCGGATTCAAGCGCGCTCGCTGATGCTGCATTACACTCGTTCTCAATTGGTTCAGCAGGCGAAGTGAACTTGCGCCACCGAGACATCGAAAGCGGCGCCGGTTTGACAACCTGCGCTGCCTGTTCTGGAGCTTGAGTGAAGGCCGAGCGCCAGTCTGAAACGCGCGAACTTGCTTCCGGTTCTGGTTTCGGAGCCGCAGAAGTTTCAACGGCCGCGCCGGATTCATCGCGCGCTGAAGTTACATGCTGAGCGGACTGCGTGAGTGGCGACAAGTCGTCGCGCGGTTCAATAACAGTTTCATCCGGCGATTGATCTGCAATTGAAGGATCAACCTCCCAGACGCGGCCCATCAAATCTTTGTTCGACGGCGTGAACTGATTCCGCGGCTCGGTTGCTTCTTCGTCCTCTGTAACTGGCGCGCTTGATGCGCGAGGCCGCCACGCAGAGAAGCCTTCAAATGCTGAATGAGCGGGTGCGTCCTGTATCTCATGTTCCGCTTCGACTGCCGGTTCATTAAACTTTTGCACGGGCGGAATTACGGTGCCCAGCGGACTGGTGTCCAGCATGGAACCAAAAGCGTCTGCGCCTCCCTCGTGCCCGGATTCGGGCGGGACGACTGGAATTGAAAAAACGCGTACCGGCGCCACGGGCGTCTGATCTTCCATTTCTTCGACTTCCGCCGATTCTTGCATGCTTGCAGGCGGCGCAGGTCGGGCGAACGGCGGCGGAACAAAGGGATGCGGAACAAGTGTCGGCGAAACAGGCGCCGGCGCGGATGAAGCAACCGGCGCCTGCGATGCGTTTTTGGAAACCACTGCTTCGGATTGCGCCGGAACTGATACTGCCACCAGGCGCTCTGCTGATTTTGCGAGCAATTCTTTTACGAGAGCGACCAATGGATCCGGTGGAACAAATGGCTTTTTCAGAACGCCGTCAGCGCCCACGCGTTGCGCTTCGCGTGCGTCGAAAGGATCGAACGCTCCAGCGAGAAGCACAACGGGAATGTGAGAGAAGCGCGGATCGAGTTTCAGGAATTCACAGACTTCGTAGCCGCTGCGAACGGGCATGAAAATATCCGCAAGGACAAGATCGGGAATAATTTCGATAGTTTTTTTGACCGCAGCGTCGCCGTTTCCTACAGCGACAACGTCAATGCCCTCGCCCTTAAATGCGAGAATCACCATCTTTTGGATGTTGCTGTTGTCGTCTGCTACAAGAATCGTCGGCAAGTGCGGTCTCCGGGCAGCATTCGCAGGAATGCGCCTGAGACAATTGGAGCACCACGTGAAACGTGAGTCAACCAGCGGTTAGTGAAGGTGTTTCACAGTCGTTCATTCCCTGTACCTAGGGACAGGGGGTGCGCTCGTAGCGCGCCATCTCATCTGTGGGCCTGTCCGAAAGCGCCCGTCAGTTTCCGCCCCAGGGAACGATTTTCTTTATGCCCGTCTTTTTCTTGCTGGACGATTCTTTGCCTGCCGGCGTACACGGAACTTCTTTGCCGTCCTTGGATGTGGTCGTAGTAGCGCCTTTCTTCGCGTTCGCAGGGCAAGGCGGCGGCGCCGTGGAACCGGGGGCAGCTGCGGCTGTGCTTCCCGGCGCCGCGGTGCTGCCAGCTCCGCCAGAATTGTTTGACGTGCTGCTAGAGCCACCCGAAGTTGCCGGTTGAGCGGGAGGAATGCCGGCGGTACTCGATGACCCGCCAGCCGTGCTCACAGGCGGAGGTGAAACTACAGCGGTGCTGCCGTCCAGTCCAGTAATCTGCCGTGTTCCAGAACCCGTAGCCGCATCCGTGCTGCCTCCGGAGGCTGCGGTTGCATCGGTCGCGGTGCCGGTAATCTTCATGCCGGGGCCGCTGGTCTTCAAAATGTCGCCGCCATTTTCGTCTGGCGGATTCATGTTGGGATTTCCGAAACGTGCAGCGGCGGAAAGGTCCGGACCCGAGTGCACGATTCCAGTGACTCTTGTCACCACTCCAGGACGACTACGAGGTGTTTGGCGTTCTTGTTGCATACGCGCAAGTTCCGCCGCATCGGGCTGAGGAATTGGCGCGCCCATCGCTTTTAGCCTTTCCTTTGCGCGGCCCACCATGGGTGAAAGGGGATAATCCATGACGATGCGTGAATAAATCCGAACGGCAAGTTCCCTGCGAGCGGCGGCCAGCGCTTCATCTTCTTTGCTCGTATAGGGCGCTCTTTCCCAAATACTGCCCAGCATCATCAAGGCCTGGTCGGATTTGCTGTACAGCGGATAGCGATCTACAAGCTCTGCCAAACGGCTGGCGGCGGCGCGGTAGGATTTTCTCGAGTCATAAAACGCTGCAATCCGGAAATCGGAATCCGCGAGCGCTTCCTGAATTTCGCGCAACCGTTGCGTTGACTGTGCAACCAGCGGACTATCGGGATATTTCTGAAGAAAAGTTTGGAATTCCTGTTCGGCGAGTTGCGCTTCGGTATGATCGCGGTCGGAGCGATCCATGCGGCGATAGTGGACCATCGCAATTTGCATCTGCGCGTAGGCCGCTTCAGGTAGGAACGGGAAGAACGTGATGAAGCTCTTATACTCATCCGTGGCCAGATTCAAATTCCCCGCGCCACCTTCCTTAAAATACGAATCGCCGATCGCCAGTTTCGCCTTGGCCAGGTATTCGCTATCGGGGTAGGTGTTCAGCAGAGCTTCGAGTTGCAGACGCGCCACTTCAAATTTTCCATGTTTGATGGCGTCCAGTGCGCGGTCGTACAGCACCTTATCCGGAGCCAGTGAATCGCTTTTCGGCGCCGCGGGCACCGTCTGTTTCTTTTTGTGAAGCAATTGGCCGGAAGCGGGCAGAGCGAGCGCCGCAGCCATCGCCAAAGAAATTGCCGCCAGTCCCAAGTTTCGCGCAAATTTCACAGTCAGCACCTCAAACTTTTTCCGCCACTGCGTCAGTGGCAATTTGTTGCATTCGGCGAACCGCTTCCGCTGGGTCTGGGGTGTGAAAGACGGATGTGCCTGCTACTAAAATTTCCGCGCCGGCGCGGACGAGCTCAGCCACGTTGTCCGGACCTACGCCGCCATCTACTTCGATCCGGTAATTGTAATGGTAGCGCGCACGAAGATCGCGCAGTTGACGAATCTTCTCCAGCGAGTGAGGAATAAAAGCTTGCCCACCGTAGCCAGGATTCACGGACATCACCAAAACCTGTCCAACTTGGTTGAGTACTTCGCTTAGGGATTCCACCGGCGTTGCGGGATTGATGACCACGCCTGCCTTGCAGCCTTCTTCACGCGCCATCGCCAGCGCACGATCCAGATGCGGCGTTGATTCCTGATGAATCAGCAGAGTATCCGCCCCCGCCCGCGCGAACGCCTCAATATAGCGCTCCGGGTTCTCAATCATCAGATGCACATCCAGTAGCAGTTGGGTTGCCTTGCGAAGTGACGCCACGACGGGAACGCCAATGGAAATGTTGGGTACGAAGTGGCCGTCCATCACGTCCACGTGCACGATGGAAACGCCGACAGCCTCGACGGCGCCGATGGCGTCGCCCAGGCAGGCAAAGTTCGCCGCAAGAATGGATGGAGCAATCTCAGTCCGCGGAGTCAAATCTCCCCCACGCAATTTTAACACAGGGATTGATGCAAATACGGTCTAAAAATGGAAGTTTTCAGTTGTGAGAATCCACGGCCGCGGGCGCTGCCGATGCGATTTTGATTTCGACTTGGCCATCCATGGGGAGACGCGAGCCGGGGGAGGGGGACTGCTCGATGACTGTACCTACGGGCCATTGAGGCGACGGGGCCGTTGTGGACTTGACGTTTCGCAGTCCGGCGGAATTCAATTGCCGCACGGTTTCGACATCGCTCAGCCCAATGAAAAACGGCATGACTATGGCTGCCGGCCGCGGCCCCTGAGGAACTAGAACGTCAACGCGAGGACTGGAAGCCTGCGCGCCGGATTTCGGCTCCTGCAGAAGAATCGTGTCGGGAGTCGTGTCGTCAAGATACGGGGACGAAACCTCGCCAATCTGCAATTTCGCCTGGAGCAAAGCAATCCGCGCGGTGCGAAGACTGGTTCCTTCAATCGGAGGAATGCTTGTTTGCACGGGACCCAGACTGACGACGACGTGCGCCTGCTGCGAAACTTTTACTTGCGTTCCCGCCGCGGGACTTTGACGGACAACAGTGCCAACCGGTAGAGCGTCGTAAATTCGATCGGCAACTTTCAGTTCGATGCCGCGCTGATTCAGTTCTGCCTGAGCAGCCGTCAAATTTTTGCCAACGAGATTGGGAAGCTGGACCTGTCGGCTGCGAATGGCGATGCGGATTGTGGTAATGGCGCTCAGAAACGCCGCGGCGGCCAGAATGAACACGAGCAAGCCCATGTGCATTGTCCATTCCATTTTTTGGCGAAATGCCATGGATCATCGCCCTTCGGATTACTGGTTTTCAGATTACCACGCCGTACTGAATGCACTCAATTTCACTTTTGAGATGCACTTGTTTGCGAAACGAAGGAATCTTGAGCCGTCAAACGTGTGCCATTCGCGAATTCTTTTGCGGTGATGCGTTTTTTGCCTTGAAGCTGAATTGTTTCAACGCGAAGCCATGTTGATTCGCCGCACGCGACGAAGAGTTCGCCTGCGTCTAGATGGAGCGAGCCGGGATTTGTGGTCGGTTGCAATAGTTGTTGTTGGATGTCACTGACCGCGGGCCGCCCCCAGATGCGGCACTGCGGTCCGCGAAAATATGTATACGCACCGGGCCAGGGGTCGAATCCGCGAACTCGGTTGTAGAGTTGAGCGGCGGGCAATGACCAATCGAGATTGCCATCTTCTTTCTTTAGTAGCGGAGCGTGTGAGGACAGCGCATTGTCTTGCGCGCGCGGCAGAATTTCTCCGCGATCGAGTCGCAGCAAGGAATCGATCACCAGCGGCGCGCCTGCTTCCGCCATGCGGCGCGAAAGCTCTGGAGCGGTTTCGTCCGGCCCAATTTCAATTTCGTGTTGTAGCAGGATGGGACCCGTATCCATCGCGGCGTCAACCTGCATCGTGGTTACGCCGGTGCGCGTTTCGCCATTTGCGATGGCCCAATTGATCGGTGCGGCGCCGCGATACTTGGGAAGCAGCGAACCATGCAGATTAATCCAGCCGAGGCGCGGAATTTCCAGCAGGCTCTGCGGAATCTTTTGTCCATAAGCGATGATGATCACTGCGTCGGGGTTTATCCGGCGAAAAAACGTGACCACCGATTCATCACGGATTTTCTCGGGCTGATAAAGATAGATGCCGACGTCTAGCGCGAAATCTTTTACGGCCGATGCGCTGACGTGCTGGCCGCGCCCGCGCCGACGGTCCGGCTGCGTGACCACGGCTTCTACACGAATATTGGGATCGGCAAGCAGCAGACGCAGCGAGGACAGCGCAAATTCAGGCGTGCCGAAAAATACCACGCGCAGAGGCGCTTCCCGTGTCGGCATTTCAGGCGGCTACCAGTCGCCGGTTTTACGGAGTTTGCGAATGCGGCGCTTGATTAAATCTCGCTTCAACATGCTGAGGTGCTGAAGGAAAAGAATTCCATTCAAGTGATCAATTTCGTGGCAGAACGCGCGTGCCAGAAGGTTTTCTCCACGCATCTCAAATTCTTTTCCATAGGCGTCCTGCGCGCGCACAGTTACAAACAGCGGACGCACCACGTTGCCGCGATGGCCGGGCAAGGAAAGGCAGCCCTCCTCTTCGCGCTGCTCACCTTCCGCGTGAACAATTTCCGGATTGGCAATTACAATTTTCGCCTCAGGATTCTTGCCCACGCTCGTATCAATTACGGAAAGGCGAATGCCCATTCCAATCTGCGGTGCGGCAAGCCCCACGCCTGACGCGGCGTACATCGTGATGAACATATCGGCGCAAAGCTGACGAAGGTCGTCATCAAATTTTGTGATTTTGGCGGACGGGCGCTCCAGAATCTCCGCGCCATATTTCACGATGGGATAAATCTTCACGCCCTTGGGCAGAATAATTCCCTCAAAGGCTTCCATCGGCTTCGTCTCTTCTTTTCGACTCATGCGTTAACGAAAACCTTTCACTATTGGCGACACATTGTAAATCCGTTTCAGGAATTAGAACTGGTCGAGCTGCTTCATATATCCTTCAAAATTACGCTGCGTTTCGCCAAGCGAATCGCCGCCAAACTTTTCCAGGAATGCTTCGGCCAACACCAGCGCCACCATCGCTTCTCCGGCAACTCCGGCCGCGGGCACGACGCACACGTCGGAACGTTCATACGCCGCGCGAATTTCCTGCTTCGTAACGAGATCAGCGGTACCCAACGCTTTGCGCAACGTGGAAATCGGCTTCAAATATCCGCGAACGATTATATCTTCTCCGTTGGTGATGCCGCCTTCCAGTCCGCCGGCACGATTCGTGGGACGCGTGAAGCGGTGTCTTCCACTATCGTAGCCGATTTCGTCCTGAACTTCCGAGCCATACGCGCCAGCGTTTCCTACGCCAGTGCCAATCTCGAATGCTTTCACGGCTTGAATGGACATGACGGCGCGCGCGAGTCGTCCGTCGAGTTTCTCGTCCCACTGCGCGTGGCTGCCTAGACCAGGCGGCACGCCATGCGCCACCACCTCGAAGGCTCCGCCAACGGAATCTCCGGCGTGCAATACATGATCCACTTCAGCCTTCATGCGATCCTGTGTAGTGGCATCAACGCATCGCAGCGGCGATTCGAGATCGGCGCAAACGGCGCGAATTTCGTCCCAGGTGGCCGTGCGTTCCAGTTTTACTTTGGCGACCGCGATTGTGTGGCTCAGGAGTTCCATCGCGAACTGCGCAAGGAACATTTTCGCAATCGCGCCGGCGGCCACGCGCGCCGCGGTCTCTCGTGCGGAGGCCCGCTCCAAAATATATCGCGCATCGTGCAGATTGAATTTCAGTGCGCCCGCCAGATCCGCATGACCCGGACGCGGGGCGGTTAGTTTCCGTTGGGCGTCTTCGCCGCCAGCAACGTCCTCAACTGGCAAAGCCTTCTCCCAGTTTGCCCAATCGCGATTTTCAATTCGAAGCGCGATTGGCGCACCGATAGTCTGTCCGTGCCGCACGCCGGAAAGAGCTTCAGCGCTATCGTGCTCAATTTTCTGGCGCCCGCCGCGTCCGTAGCCAAGTTGCCGGCGGTGCAATTCGCGCCGGATGAATTCCATGTCCACGGGTACGCCAGCGGGCACGCCGGATATCCAGGCGATCAGCGCCTGTCCGTGGGACTCTCCGGCAGTGACGAATCGAAACATGATGTTAGTAAGAGTACGCTGCTTTCCGAAATTGCCGGCCACGGCACTGCCGTTTGCGGTACAAAACGCGACGTTGCATTCTATCGGAGCCGCACCGCGCGGTAAAGCGGGCTCCTGATTTATTTGCGCGCGTTAAATCGCATTTATGGCATAACATTTGCGCAGGCATGCGAACGCCAATCATACTTCTTGTCGTGATCTGCATATCGTGCGGCCTCGCCGTGATGAGTGCGCGAGTTATACCCGCGCATCATTCGACTCCTCCACCGGCATCGTTACCACGCAGCTATCTCGGATTCGATCGGAACACCTACCCCGGAGATGCCGCGCTAAGTAAATTGCGCAAGACATTTTCTTTCACCGGATACTGGCTGAACATTCCGCCCGGCGAAACTTCAGATTCCTGGCGCGGTAAACGCGATATTCTAAATTCAAACGGCTTCGGATTCTTGTTGCTCTTCAACGGACGGCTTTACAAAGATCTCAAATCCGTGGCCGAATCTAGAAGAATCGGCACGCGCGATGCCGCCGCCGCGGTTGCTTCAGCGAAGCGAGAAGGATTCCCCGGAAACGCAATAATCTTTCTCGATCAAGAGCAGGGCGGCCACATGCTTCCCGAGCAGCGTGCCTATCTGCATTCGTGGATGGACGGAATCGTCGCAGCCGGATTCCGCGCCGGGATTTACTGCTCCGGAATTCCAGCAACAGAAAACGGTGAAGGCGGAGTGATAACCGCGAATGACATTCGAGATGGCGCGGAAGGTAGAAGGATCGCGTTTTTCGTGTACAACGATTCATGTCCTCCGTCGCCCGGGTGCGCCGCGCCCGCGAATCCTCCTCCGCCCGGACAGAGCGGCGTTCCATTCGCTGCGGTATGGCAATTCGCGCAATCGCCGCGACGTCTGGAGTTTACAACCCGATGCACTGCGCACTATGACTCCGATGGAAATTGCTACGCGCCGCTGTTTCAGCGCTCAAGCGCCGTAGAAGTTGACGTCAGTGCTGCTACATCGGCCGATCCATCCTCAGCCCGGCGGTAAATTCTATTTGCGCCTCGATTTAGATCGTTTGGATTTGACGGCCGTGAGCGCGCGAGCGGATTTCCGCGAATTGATTTTTTTCACCGTGCCCGATTTTTCCGCGCTTCGCTTCCGCACCCGCGCCGGCCGAATCGCGCGCGTCGCGGCATTTCCCGCGCGTTCAAACGCGCGCCACATATACCAGCTCGCAACCGTGCGGTAAGGACGCCACCGTTCGCCGAACGCAAGAAGCTCCTTCGGCTTGGGCATGTGTTTTTTGCCGTACGTCACCGACCATCCCTTTTTCACGCCCAAATCGTGAATCGGCAAAACGTCGGGCCGTCCGAGCCGGAATATTAAAAACATTTCAACCGTCCACGCGCCAATTCCGCGGACAGCCGTCAGCCGCTCGACTAGTTCTTCGTCCGCCATTTCTTCCGCTTCATCGTGAGAGGGAACGACGCCCTCAATCGTTTTCCGCGCCAAATCCTTCATCGCCAGAATTTTCGCGCCCGATAATCCCGCTTTGCGCAACACGGATTTCCTTAAGCGGAGCATCTCCTCCGGCGTCGGCGCGCGTCCGCTCGCACCAAGCGCCTTGATGCGCCCAAATATTGTCGCCGCAGCTTTTCCGGAAATGGATTGATACGCGACTGATTCCAGCAGAACTTCATATGGACTCTCGGTTCCGTCGGTTTGAATGCGGAACTCCGCTGCCCCCTCAATCACTTTTGCAAGCAGCGCATCCTTTGCCGAGAGATGCTCAATTGCAGCGCGCAGATCGAACGGCGGAAGGCTCATAGGCAAGAACAAGAAGCTTCCCCTTCAGGATTCATATTTGTAAAGCGTATCAATTTGCCAAACAAAGTGTCAGTGATTTTTCCAATCACGCGCGATCAGTTGACGTCACGTTGTGGAACCACAACGTTCTTGGCTCGCGCTTCGATATCGGGCGCCAGCCATCGAAACAATATTGTGGCCGTTAGCGCTCCCGCGAACTGGGCCAGAATGAAATGCGGAACATCCACTGGCCGTATTCCGGAAAATGTATCACTCAGAGACCGCGCTATCGCAACCGCGGGATTTGCAAACGAAGTTGATGCCGTGAACCAATATGCTGCCACAATGTAACTACCGACGGCAAATGAAACTGTGCTGGTACGAAGGCGCGAACAGCCCCAAATCACACACAGCAATCCGAAGGTTGCCACGAATTCGCTGAAGACCTGCGCCGGGCCGCTGCGAACGTGATGTGAGGTCGAAATGAGCGGCAATCCGAACATCAAATGCGCCGTACATGTACCTGCAAGTCCGCCGAGAATCTGTACGCATATATACCGAACCGCATCGCGCCAGGAAAGTCCGCCTTCCAACGCGTCCGCAACTGTGCCCGCCGGATTGAAGTGTGCGCCGGAAATCGGCCCGAAGGTGAGAATCAGCGCCACAAGAGCAGCTCCCGTCGCAAGAGTATTCGCAAGAAGCGCCAGCGCCACATTTCCGCCAGAAAGGCGCTCCGCCATGATTGCTGAGCCGACCACCGTCGCGACCAGGAATAATGCCCCGAGAAATTCAGCAACAAGTTTGCGCGAAAGGGAAATCTTCATTGCAGACCGATGCGATCAACTTCATTCTTGATCGCCATTTTATCGAGACTTGCGATTGGCAAGGACAGAAACAAACTTATTCTGCGACCGAGAATAATAAAGGTGTCCCGGAACGCGCGTTCCATTTCCACCAGGGTGCCGCGCACTGCCGCCGGATCGGGAACGCCCCAGTGCGCCGTAATCGGATGCCCGGGCCATATCGGGCAAACTTCCCGCGCGGCGTTATCGCCTACGGTGAAAATAAAATCCATTTTTGGCGCGCCGGGCTTTGCGAACTCATCCCAGCTTTTGTTACGGAGTCCTTGTGTCAGCAAGTAAGAGGATTCGAGCTGCGTCAACGCCATGGGATGCACGGCACCTTTTGGGAAACTGCCTGCGCTGTACGCCGTGAAAGTCGGGTGGCCCTTCTGATTCAGTATCGCCTCCGCCAGGATCGATCGCGCCGAATTTCCTGCACAGAGAAACAGGACGTTATGATGCTCCGGCATCGTGATCCTCTTTCATTAGGGGGTTGGACTGCAGCATGTCGGACCGCAGCGAGTGGCCTTCGTCGAATTATGTGGCTTCACCGCCCGAACGAACGCGCTCATAAAGTGTCCGTCCACATGTGACGCAATTGTATCGGCGTCAATGCCGGCGGAAGAAAGAAATTCGCGCGCGTCCGCAGCCCGATAGATTCGAGTCGGCTCGCCGTCAATCTGCTCGAATCCTGCACTCGCGAGGTTGCCTCGATATTCACTTTCCTCAAGCGCCCCGGCGACGCATCCGATCCACAAAGGTACGTTTTCTCGAATTGCGGAAGTAAATTCCCCGCGCGTCACCACGTCAGAGACCGCGAACCGGCCTCCCGGCTTCAGCACCCGAAACGCTTCACGCAGTACCTGATTCTTGTCCGTCGAAAGATTGATGACACAATTTTAAATCACGACGTCCACGGAATTGTCGGGCAGGGGAATGTGCTCTATCTCGCCTTTCAGGAATTCAACATTCCTCGCTCCGGCACGTGATTTATTTTCATTCGCCAGCGCCAGCATTTCATCAGTCATATCCAAGCCGTACGCTTTGCCGGCCGGCCCCACTCGTTTCGCGGAAAGCAAAACGTCAATGCCGCCACCGGAGCCAAGATCCAGCACGGTCTCTCCCGGATTTAATTTGGCCAACGCCGTAGGATTTCCGCAGCCCAGCGATGCGAGCAACGCCTCTTCCGGAATCCCTACCGTTTGAAGGGCCTCGTAAAGGTTCGAAGTAATCGGGTCGGCGCAGCCCGAAGTTCCCGTCTCCCCGCAGCACGAACTGCCGCCGGATTCTGCTCTCAGCGCGGCCTGTCCGTATTTTTCTTTCACAACTTCTCTTATATTCGCTTCACTCATGAATCGTTCTCCTATTTGCAGACTTGAATGATCTCCCGCGGTTTCAATGCCTTGTTTCGAGTGCAGCACTCCGAATAAAGAAACCGCAGAAGCTCCTGCAGCACTTCCGTATTCGCCGTGTACCGCAGAAACGTGCTTTCCCGCTGCACGTTCACCAGCCTCTCATTCTTCAGCTTGTCCAGATGATGGGACAACGTGGAATTCGGAATATCAATCTCATCCTGAATGTCGCCAACCACCAGACCCTCGGGGTGCGCGGTAAGCAACAGCTGCATGATGCGGAGGCGTGGTTCGGTTCCCATCGCGGAAAACATGTCTGCGAACCGGGCCACTTGCCCCAAATTCGATGTGGTCTTTGCGGGTTTAATAGTTCTACAATTGCAGAAATACGGAATCGTGTCAAGCGCCAGCCCGTTTACTTCCGTCGAATCTATTCAGGTGGAATGCGATTGCATCTGGCCCATCGAAGCGCTGGAATCGTTGACCGTCATCTTGCGCCGATGTTGTCTACCTCGTATTTGATGGCAAGCGTTTCAAGGTTCGGAAGGGGCAGGCACAGAAATAAACTGATTCTGCGTTCCAGAATCATGAACGTCTCCCGGAACGCGCGTTCGATCTCTTCTGGCGTGCCGCTTACCGCGGCTGGATCCGGCATGCCCCAATGAGCGGTAACCGGCTGGCCTGGCCAGATCGGGCACACTTCACCGGCGGCGTTATCGCATAAGGTAAGGATGAAATCCATTTTCGGCGCGTCCGGCTCTGCGTACTCGTCCCAACTTTTGCTGCGCAGACTGTCCGTTGGCACACGAGACAGCTCCATCTGCTTCAAAGCTATGGGATGAATGGCGCCCCTGGGGAAGCTCCCCGCGCTATCGGCTGTGAAATTCGGATGTCTCTTGTGGTTCCGTATTACTGCCGCAAGTATCGAGCGCGCAGAGTTTCCGGTGCAAAGGAGCAGGACGTTACAGTGGGGTGCCTCTGCCGCCTGGTCTATTTCGTATTTTGCTGGAGCGGTTCCCATGAGCGATTCTCCCGTTTGCAGTCCCGCCTTGTCGTTTGCCCTTCTATATTCTTGACGCCGTGCCAGGAACAAAGGAATCGCGATGATTCCCGGTGCACAGCGGTTACCTGTTCGCGCTATATTTGCCGCCCTACTACTAGTTATTCTGCGCGCCAACCGCTTGACGTTCTTCCGCCCGCAAGCTAGCCTTGCTGGACAATTGCGGCGCCCGCCGCTGGGCGCTCCAACGGATGGCCACAACCGACTCCAATTTGCCGACGCCAGAGCCTTCACCGACTCCCGGTGCTTTATCGCGGTCGTTGATGCTGGGATTACTGGCCTTCCAAAACTACTCGGTGCTCAGCATCCGGGCGATGGCCAGCATCTTTACTCCTCCGCATTATATCGGCGATCTTCTGGAACAAATGGACATCATCGGCGTAGGCTCGCTGCCGGTCGTTCTGATTACCGGATTTTTTATCGGCGCGGTGATGGTCTTGCAGACGGCCACTCAATTTGCCCGGTTCGGACAAACCGCGCTGACCGGCGATGCTGTTTCTACTGCGCTGGTCCGCGAACTTGGCCCGACGATTACCGGCCTGCTCGTTGCTGGACGCAATTCTTCGGGCATGGCATCCGAACTCGGCTCCATGCTCGTTACAGAACAAGTGGACGCCATGCGCGCAATGGGCACTGATCCCATTCGCAAGCTGGTTACGCCGCGCGTGCTGGCGACCGTTCTGATGTTGCCACTGCTCGTCGCTATGTCCGATTTGATCGGGTTGGTCGGCGGATTCTTCGTATCTTTTTTGACTCTCCACTTGAACTCGGTTGAGTTCTGGACGCGCGCCATTAACACTTTGGATTTTTCGGATTTGATGCAGGGGCTAACCAAGCCGCTTTTCTTCGGATTCATTCTCTCTACGGTCGGATGTTACAAGGGACTATCGGTGACCGGTGGCACGCAGGGAGTCGGACGCGCCACCACGCAGGCCGTCGTGATTTCATCGGTCTTCATTATCGCCACCGACGTGGTGCTGACCAAGCTTATGTTGTTTCTTTCCGGGCACCCATTGTAAAGGAAAAGAATCTCAATTCATGAACTCCGCCCTCCAAGTCGCTGAGAAATCCGCCACTGATGCGCCCGCCGGACCAGTCATGTCATTCGAGGATGTCCATCTCGGATTCGCTGAAGGCGAAGTCCTTCGCGGACTTTCCTTTCAGGTGGCACAACACGAGACAAAGGTCCTCATCGGAGAAAGTGGCACCGGTAAGACGCTGGCCCTGAAACTTGCCGCCGGCTTGTTACAGCCCGATTCCGGCCGAGTGCTGTTCTCGGGCCGCGATCTACACCAGTTAACCGAAGATGAGTTGTTCGATTTGCGCCGCCGCATCGGTTTTGTTTTTCAGGAAGGCGCGCTTTTCGATTCGCTCTCCGTCTTCGAAAACGTAGCCTACCGCCTATATGAAGAAGGCCAGGACGAAGACAAAATCGAAGCCCGCGTGAATGAGGTCCTCACGTTCGTCGAAATGGGCGACGCCATCGACCGCATGCCTTCCGATCTTTCCGGTGGAATGCGCCGCCGAGTTTCCATTGCCCGCGCTTTGGCGTCCAGTCCCGACGTGGTCTTCTACGATTCGCCCACCGCGGGACTCGACCCGGTCACATCGCAAACCATCATCACTCTCTTGCTCCGTCTGCGCGACACGCAGGGGGTCACGGCGCTGCTGGCCACGCATCGTTTGCAGGACGCATTCGCAATGGCGAATTATCGTTTCGATCCCAAGTCCAGCCTCATCGTGCCATTTACAAAGGATGAAGCGGCTCGCGATGTCGGTGAAATAAAATTCCTTTTTCTGCGCGAAGGCCGCGTCTATTTTGAAGGCGGGCCGCAGGCGGTTCTTGACTCGCCTGATCCGTATCTCAAAAAGTTTCTTGTGTGATGAACTGCCCGGCATTTTTTGCCGGTCTGACAACACGGAAAGATCTGAGGAGGTTTTGCGATGCCGCACCGCAATCAATTGACCTGGGGTGAGCTTCGTGTGGGAATTTTCGTTCTTGCCGGACTGACGCTCCTGATCGTCGCAATTTTTTACGTCACCGGGTTTGGCGTCCTAACGGCAAAATACCGCCTGGTTACGTATTTGCCGGAAGTCAAGGGTCTAACCACCGGCGCGCCTGTTCGCGTCGACGGCATCGACGTTGGCAACGTCGAAAAACTGGCGATTAACACCCCAAAGGATCAGCAACCGGTGAGTCTTGAGCGTAACATTCAGATGATCGTCCGCATTGATTCGAAATATCGCGACGATATTCGAACTGACTCGAAAGTGAATCTTGAGACGGAAGGTTTGCTGGGCAACCGGTTTGTGAATATTTCCCGCGGCTTTAAAGGCGTGCCGCTTCAGGACAATCAGGAAATTGCGGGTCATGGAGAAAACGGCATTAATCAGCTTCTTGCGCAAGGTGCCGATCTGGCCCAACACTTGAATGGACTTTCGGATCAAATAGAGGGCTTGATCACCGATGTTCGCGCCGGAAAGGGAAGTCTTGGAAAGTTTGTCACCAACGACGACGCTTACAACAAGATCGTAAGCGTAGGCGACAGAATGGATGCAATCATGTCCAACATTCAGTCCGGTCAGGGATTCTTTGGAAAGCTGTACACCAGCGACGAGCTTTACACCAAAACGATGAGTTCCGTTACGCGCTTCGATAATATCCTCGGTGCGGTAGAGAGTCAGAAAGGTACGGCGGGCAAACTCATCTACAGTTCAGAGCTTCACGATCGATTCAGCCAATTGGTTGGCAAAGGAAACACCATGTTTGACAACGTCCAGGCTGGCAAAGGCACGCTCGGCAAACTGTATACCGATGATTCCTTGTTCAGCGCCTACAAACAAGCAGGCACGAATCTGTCCAATGCGACGGCCAAATTTAACGAAAATGACTCCAGCGTCGGTAAAATGTTCAACGACCCTCAGTTGTATGACAACCTGACCGGTGCGACGGCCGACATACGCCTGCTGCTAAACGACTTCCGCCAGAACCCGAAAAAGTTTCTTCGCGTGAAGTTTTCGATTTTCTAGCTGCGTACGGGAATACGCGCTCCACAACTATTATTGATTATCCCTGCCCAGCAGGCGATTCTTCAGGCGCCTGATCGAATCTGGTTGTGCGGCAGCAATACATACCATCGCAACTAAATTTGTGACCGCCGACACAAGAAACGTTTTCTGCGCCGCCAGATGAAATACTTCCGCGTACAGATAATAGACGCCGGACGCCAGCCCGATCCCCACCCACGAAAGCAAATTGGCTGTAGCGATCACCGAGCCTCGCCGCTCGATCGGTGGAAGATGTTGAATCAGGGCGTTAATCGGCACGGCGAAGAAACCCGCAGAAAACCCCAGTCCCGCCAGCTCCGCAAATACCGTCCAATATCCGAGATGGGAAAAAGAGAGCGCCGCGCACGTGGCCGCCATTCCCGCCGCGCCCAGCGGAACGAATCCATATTCGATAGTTCTGTTTGAAAAATATCCCACGGCAACGCTTCCCGAGCCAATTCCCAACGCCATTGCCGCCTGCAAATAACTGGTGCGGAGCGCGCTCAAGCCCAAAACTTCCGTGCCGTACACGACGACAACCAGCACAACCAGCGCCGCCAGATACCAGAAATAAATGTTCCCGGCAACAGCCAGCGCCAGCGATCGATTGTTCCCAATAATGCCAAGTTGCTCGCGTAAATCACGGAACGGATTCCACGCGAATTTCCGCCGCGCATCGGCCGCCGGCACTCGCGAAATGTTGTAACTGGTCACCAGACCAATCATCGAGATCGTTAGCAGCACCAAACCCGACCAGGCTTCTCGCCCGCGAAACGTGTCCGCCAGAAGTGCGCCCGCCATCGTGCCCGTTAGAGCAGCGACAAATGTCCCCAACTCCAGAATGCCGTTGCCCCACGAAAGTTCTGACTCCGCAAGAAGTTCCGGCAGCAGTCCATATTTCGCCGCGCCGAACAGCGAAGCCTGCATGCACACCAGAAAAATCGCCGCGAATTGTAACGCGATGTTCGATGCCGCAAGTCCCGCGAGGGCCACAATCATCACCGCAATTTCCAGATATTTCGTTCGGATCGTGACGCTGCGCTTGCTGTACCGGTCGGCAAAATATCCGCCCGCTAATGAAAATAAAAGGAAGGGAATCGCGAAGGTAATTCCAACCAGCGATATCATCCGGTTGGTTCGTTCGTGCGGCAGGTTCATGCCAAGAATCAGAAAGATCACCAGATTCTTCAGCGCATTATCACTAAACGCTCCCTGAAATTGGGTGGCAATCAGATTCCAGAATCCGCGATGCGAAACGGGCGGAGCGCCCAAAGAAGAGCTCGTCGGTTCGGAAGATTTCGCCACTGCTACCAGGCCAGTGCGACAAGTCCAAGCAGCGCGAACACAATCAGCAGCACCAGACTCTCCGTGCCTGTGCGTTGATTTGAAAACGAGCGCGCGTAAATTCCTTTCACAACGTTATTACTCGCCGCCGCAATCGCGATCGCAGCGGAAGCCGTCGCAAGGGGAGTCGCTGCGCCGGCGGACTGCGTGAGGCTTAGAATAAATGGATCTACATCGGTTACGCCCATAAACGCAGCCAACGTATAAAATCCGGTGCGTCCGAGATAAATCAACGCGTAGTGTGTTCCGATCAGCATCACCACGAACAATAATCCGAACAAGAGCGCCGCACTCATCTCCAGCGGATTCTTCGGCGCTTCTTCAACTCCGGCATCTGTGGTGGTGGACACGCGTCGCATCGACAACGCCCATCCTCCTACCGTGCCGATTGTCGCCAGCCCCAGAAACGGGATTCCTAGCTTGTGAAATAGCGCCTTGTTAAAAATTGCCAGCAGCGCCAGCAAACGAAGGTACATCATCCCGCACGCCACCAACGTCGCTCCCGCAAATAAATGCGGTTGCCCACTCGCCTTCCCGCGCTTCGCCAGCACCACCGTCGTTAACGTCGAAGAATACGCCCCGCCCACCAACGCACTCAGAATTATATTGCTTTGCCCTCGCATAGCTTTCTGCAACAAGTAGCTGCCGTATGAAATCGTGCTGACGGCCACCACCACCAGCCACGCCTTAAAGGGATTGAATGCAAATGGCCCGAACGCTTCATTCGGCACCACCGGCAGAATCACGGCGCTCAGCAAAAGAAATTTCGCGAACGTCAGAATTTCTTCGCCCGGAACGGTCTTCGTCAGACTTTCCAGTGCGGCCTTCAGTTCCAGCAGCACCACCCCAATTACCGTGATCGCCGTCGCGATCCAATACTGTTCCTGAAAAATCAGCACGCCGATCGCATAAATGAGCAGCCCGGAGATTTCCGACGTCATCCCCGCCAACGGTGAATGCTCAAGTTTGTATCGATACGATTGCCACAAGAATGTTCCAATCACGGCGAGACCGATGCCCGGCAGAATTAAATTTCCGCCTGAAAGCAGCGCCAGCATATATCCCAGCAATCCAATCAACGGAAACGTCCGCACGCCGCCAAATCCGTAATTCTCTGAAGCCGCCTTGTGCTGTTCGCGTTCCAATCCCACTAGGAATGACAGGAATAACACCAGCAGAATCTCCCCGGCTTCTTTCGGCAGTGAATTAAGCAGTGTTGTCGTAGGCATCGAAGCTCCAAACCGCGCGATTCTGTCCCGAACTGCACCCGAACACAATAGAAAACCTACGGACTTGCCCGTCGCCTGCTCAGCGTAAGGAACACGGACTTCAGCCTCGCCACGCTTCGAGCCGAACCGAATCCACTCCTACTCCGGCGAATATCCGCGCGAAACTTTTTCCGGGTAGCGATCATCTACTATTAGTTGCAGGCAATCCGACATTCGTCTTGATTCCGAATTTCGCAATGTGTGGAGCGGTATGAGAAACTCTCGCGTATTTACTGGGCACGTCGCCCAGCCGGAACGCGAGGTCAGAACGGAGACACGATGGCTTCAATTCTAACTGCAGGTACTGCCGCTCCCGAATTCAGCCTTCCGGTCACTCCCGATCAGCGCCTCGCCCTCAGCGAATTGCGCGGCCGTCCCGTCATCTTGACGTTTTATCCCGCGGACTGGAGCCCCGTTTGCGGCGATCAAATGGGTCTGTACAACGAAGTCCTTCCCGAATTCACCAAGTTTAACGCGGAGCTTCTTGGCATCTCCGTGGACGGCGTCTGGTGCCACGAAGCATTCACGAAAGATCGCCATCTGCGTTTTCCTCTGCTCGCCGATTTCGAGCCCAAGGGCGCTACCGCCCAGGCCTATGGCGCATATCGCAAAGCCGAAGGCACTTGCGAACGCGCTCTCTTCGTCATCGATAAAAATGGAATTATCACCTGGAGCTATTGCTCGCCCGTCGCCGTCAATCCCGGCGCGGATGGCATCCTTCAAGCTCTGGAAGCCTTGCCTAAATAGGAGCACGTTATGGGCACACTCAAAGTTCCAGTCGGCCCGGCCGATCACATCCAGGGCGACGAAAACGCGGCATGCACTCTCGTCGAATATGGCGACTACCAATGCCCGTATTGCGGCCGCGCATATCCAATGGTCAAACGCGTTCAGAAACACTTTGGCGAGCGCCTGCGTTTCGTCTTCCGCAATTTTCCGTTGAGCCAGATGCATCCCAACGCCGAATCCGCCGCGGAAGTGTCAGAATTCGCCGCCGCTCACGGAAAATTTTGGGAAATGCACGACCTGCTTTTTGAAAATCAGAATCGCTTGGGCATCGAACTCTATGCCGAGCTTGCTCAGCAGCTAAAACTCGCACCCGCCGATCCCAGCGCCGCTCTTCAAAAAAAGGAATACATGTCAAAAGTTCGCTCTGATTTCTCCGGCGGAGTTCGCAGCGGCGTCAACGGGACGCCCACCTTCTTCATCAACGGCCAGCGCCATGACGCGCCATCCGAGTACGAAGACCTAGTAGCCGCCATCGAAGCCGCCCTGTCCGCGAAATAATCGCCGTGGGTTGTATAGCACAGGCTTCAGCCTGTGTGCATTTGCTTCCATCGAATATTGCATTCTCGGCTGGCGGCTCTTTCTCACTCGAATGCACCCCGTCCGCAGGGGAGGGTTCGCGACCCTCCCGCCTCCAGACCAAAGGCCCGCTCCTCCATTCCGGCCATCCTCGTAACAGGGCACGAGTTCACTTGTGCCGTAACCACCGAAATCGAATCGGGCTTCCAGCCCCTGATTCACCGCCCCCGCCTTACACCTCAAGTAAACCCCTATTCCACAACCAGCATCGCACTGCTAGTATCAAAACGCGTTTAGGCCATCTCGTCCCAAATTCATTCGAGAGCGGAGACCCACCATGCGCCTGAAGCACATCCTAATCGCAACCATCTTCTGCCTCGCCGTCGTCCCGATCCTCCAAAGCCAAACCGCCACCGAAGACGAAATCAAATTCGCCAGTCAGCCGTACGCGCCGCAGGATCCGAACGCGATTCGCGTGAAGGCCACGATGGTAGACGTGAACGTCGTCGTGCGCGATTCACACGGCCAGGCAATCAGCGGACTGACGCGCGATGATTTCGAGATTTACGATCAGGGAAAAAAGCAGAAGGTAACGATGTTCACTCCGGAATTGGCGCATCCGCCGGTGGTGCAAGTGCAGGCGGCTTTAACGACCGCGGCAGCTCCCGAGGTTCCAACTCCTGCGCCACCTTCGGCGCCGCCGCGGTACCTAGGCTTTTATTTTGACGACACAGACATGACCATGTCGCAGCTCGTCTACGTGAGAAAAGCGGCCGAGGTGTTCGTCCGAAATACCATGGACGAAACCGACCGCGTTGCGGTTTTCACATCCTCCGCAACCGTCACGCAGCAATTCACCAGCAACAAGCAGCAGCTTCTCGACGCTATCGCAAAGCTACTCTCTCACACGCACGGCCAGAGTGCTTCCGGCTGTCCAGTCATGACGCCCTACGAGGCCTATGAGATTGGACTTTTTGACCGCGAACACAGTGACGCGCTTGGTCTGGCGGTCGGCGAGAACGGCCACCGCCAATGTTGCGCCGGAGACTGCGTGAATTACGTGCTGAATAGCGCCGAGAGCGTCCGTTTTCAGAATGAAGTCTACGCGCTCGATACTCTGGGAGTTCTGGGTGACGTGATTCGTTACATGGAGAAAATGCCGGGACGCCGATCGCTGATCATGGCTTCGGGCGGCTACTATTCCATGCCTCAGCAGGTTCAACATTCGCAGGATAAAATGATTGCCGGCGCGATTCACGCGGGAATCATCATCAACACACTCGGCGCCAAAGGTCTCACCGCGGATTACGACTTCTCTCAGGGTGAAGAGATTTTCAACCGCAGCTCGGGAAGCGCATACGCGGCGATGCTCAACATCATGGAAAATCAAGTGTCCGACGATGGGCTTTCGGCCGTTGCCCAGGGTACCGGCGGAAAATTCTTCCATGACAACAATGACATGGTCACGGGCCTCCGCCAACTCTCCGAACTGCCCGCGGCCTCTTACGTTTTGGGTTTTGCCCCGAATGAAGTAAAGGACAACGGCCTGTTTCACAATTTGAAAGTCAAACTTCCCGGTCAGCATGACGTCACAATCACCGCGCGGCCCGGCTATTTTGCATTAACCAGGGAACAGGCGGCGCCGTCCGCCAAGTATCAGAAACTCAACAAAGAAGTGATGTCGTCGGATACTCTCACTGAAATCGCGACGGACGTCGTGGCCCAATCCGGCGCCCTCGGCTCCGGCGAATCAGGATTGAGAGTAGCAGTCCACGTGCCCGGCAAGAGCCTTTCGTTTAAGAAACGAGACAAAATTCACGCCGAACGCCTCATCTTCATCACCGCACTTTTCGACATACAAAACCACTACCTCGCGGGCACCGAAGCGGTCATGGATTTGTCGCTCAAGAACGACACCTTCACGCGAATTTCCCACGACGGTGTGGACGCCAAAGCCACGCTTCAGGTACCGCCCGGAAACTATCGTCTTCGTCAGGTCGTGCAGGAAGTGGTCGGCGGTCGCATCGCCACAATTAGCCGCGACGTTGTGATTCAGCAGCAGCCGTCGGATCCGGGCCGCGCCCTGATTGAGCAGGCTAGCCTGGGCAGCGTCGTTGCTTCGGAGCGAATTTCGGACACGCAGATTTACCGGCATTCCGATAATAAATGAACTATTGTTTGCGCTGCTTCTTCAGTGCACGCGGCTCGTATGAGAACCGGACCGGTTTCATTCATTATTCGGGGGATATGATCGGTATGAAGCGTGTTCTGATCGCCGCGCTGTTCTGTCTGGCCGCTGTGTCGCTGCTCCAAAGCCAAACCGCAACAGAAGACGAAATCAAAATCGCCAGCCAGCCCTACATCCCGCAGGAATCGAACGCTATCCGAGTAAAAGCCACAATGGTGGACATAACGGTTGTCGTCCGCGACGCCAAAGGCCAGCCCATCAGCGGCCTAACACGCGACGACTTCGAAATTTACGATCAGGGAAAGAAGCAGAAAATTTCTCTCTTTACTCCGGAATTAGCTCATCCGCCCGTCGTCACAGTGCAAGCGCCGCAAACCACCGCCGAAGCGCCAGCAGTTCCGCCGCCTACGCCACCGTCCGCGCCGCCGCGATACTTGGGCTTTTATTTCGACGACAAGAACATGTCCACCGGCCAGCTAGTCTATGTGCGAAAAGCGGCAGAGAAATTTGTGCGTGACAATATGGAAGATAGCGACCGCGCCGCCGTCTTCACATCTTCCGCAACCGTCACCCAACAGTTCACCAGCAACAAGCAGCAGATTCTCGACGCTCTCGCCAAACTTCTTTCGCACTATCACAGCCAGCAGATGAGCGTCTGCCCGATCATCACTCCTTACCAGGCCTATCAGATTGGAGAGTTTTTTGACACGCATAGCGACGCGCTGGATCTGGCGGTTGGCGAGGCGGTCAAGTGCGGTGCGTGCGACCCAAGGGATCTGCCGGGATGTGTTCGGTATGTGGTGACGAAGGCGGCAACCGATCTCACGCTCCAGGAAATGTACGCCCAGGATTCGCTCGGAGTTCTCGGCGACGTGATTCGCTACATGGGAAAAATGCCCGGACGCCGCACCATGATCATGGCTTCCTCCGGCTTTTTTTCCATGACGAATCAGGTACAGCACGCCCAGGACAAAATGATTGATGGCGCGATTCACGCCGGAATCATCATCAACACGCTCGATGCGAAAGGTCTTTGGGCGCCGTTTGATATGTCCGAGGGTGAGCAGTTGATGGCTCGCGAGGACGGTACCGCGTACGCCGGCATGCTCGGCACGCTTGAAAATGATGTCTCCGACGATCCGCTATCCGCCATTGCTTACGGTACCGGCGGAAAATTCTTTCACAACAACAATGACATGGACCGCGGGCTCCGCGAAATGGCCGAAGTGCCGGCAGCCTCCTACGTCCTCGGATTTTCTCCCGACGAAGTGAAAGACAACGGCGTCTACCACAACTTGAAAGTCAAACTTCCCAATCACCACGACATCAGAATCGACGCCCGCCCCGGCTACTTCGCGCTAACAAAACAAGAAGCCCTGCCCACCGCGAGATTTCAAAAACTCAACAAAGAAGTAATGGCCTCAGACGCGCTCACCGAAATTTCAACCAAAGTCACCACTCAATCCGGCACGCTCGCCACCGGCGAATCCGCACTGAAAGTAGTCGTCCACGTTCCGAGCCGCAGTTTGTTCTTCAAAAAAGAAAACAAGCGCCACAACGAGCGCCTGATTTTCATCATCGCACTCTTCGACACGCAAAATCACTATCTCGCAGGTACCGAGCTTGTAATGGATATGACCCTCAAAGACGCCACCTTCAACCAACTCTCCCATGAAGGCGTAGACGCCAAAGCCACTCTTCAAGCTCCGCCCGGAACCTACCATCTGCGTCAGGTCGTCCAGGAAGTAGTCGGCGGCCGCATAGCCACCACCAGCCGTGAAGTCCAAATCCGCTAGCACCACTCTGTGAATCCGGCGTGATTATCTTTGCTCTAGTCGCAGTCCACGGTGGCTGGCGCAGACCTTTCCTAGCAGGTCTGCGCGGCACAAACCGCACGGGTCGGCGTGCAACACTGCACGACGCAATTACGGTCATGCGCGCTTCGGAAAAGTAGGGGAGGGTCTGCGCCCCTCCCGCCTCCAATTTCCAATAAAGGAATCCTTTGAACTAAAACCACCACGCCACTCACGCCAGATCAAACACGGCGCAAAGCAAAAGCCCACTCCCGCAAAGCAAGAGTGGGCCTTCCGTCACATAAGAAACGGATCCGCACGCGTAAAGTCTACTCCGTCGGCTTCGGTTTCGGCGTCACAGCCTTCGGCGCCACTGCCGCAGGCATTGTATATTCGCCTTCCACCGTCACCGCCGCCGTTCCATCCGCCGCAGGTGTAACTTTATATGTCCCCTTACCTTTGATCCCCTTCATCTTGCCGGTGCCACCGGTAAACGTGAACGTCCCCTCGATGTCCGTCGGCATGTTGTCTTTTACTGGCGAAGAGTCGTGTACGGACACAAAGAGTTTGTCGCCATTATCCATCGTAGCCACGCGCGATCCGGTTGCCGTTGACTTCGTCGCAGAGGCTTCGCCAGTAGCAACTCCCGTGTCGTCCGTAATCTTCAGCCCATTGATCACCGTATCCGAAGTCCACTTGCACGTATCCTTCACGAGCGTGTACGTGTGTCCGGGATGGTCGGTCACTTCTATGCTGTAACTCGGATCGCCCTTGGAACACTGCAATGTCCCGGTAAACTTCGTCTGCGCTCCAGCCGCCGACACCAGCAAGAACGCCAGGCCTGCAATCGTCATGATGCGTATCTTCATCAAACCTCCTCCGCAATTTGAAATAATTTGTGATTTTACAAGAGCCCGCACGGCCAGACGCCGCTCCAAATTGAATGTAGCGCTCGGCCGGGCAATCGTTGCGCGCATCTTCCACCGATTCATTCGCCAAGTCAATCGCTCG
>OBLU010000130.1_pt1 | contig 69890 bp, 62 predicted proteins | sample 1518681 | NCBI WGS metagenome assembly OBLU01 (sample SAMEA3539304, study PRJEB22396) | soil metagenome | biome: tundra; feature: field; material: soil | place: USA | collected 2010-05 | depth 0.15 m | reverse complement strand
TGCCGGGACGCAGAAATACGCGCGCAATCGAAGACTTGCGCCGCCCGGTTCCGTAGTACTGAACTAAATCCGCCATGATGCTCCTTGAAGTCTTGCCTCGGGGCCTGCCCCGTCAGAAATTCTGAATTCCTTCAGCGCAGAAAAATCCGCGCCGGAAACGAAACCTAAGCCTTGCCTTCCAGCGCCACCGGCTGCTGTGCCAGGTGCGGATGATGCGGTCCCTTGTAGACCTTCAGCTTGGTCGCCATCTGCCGGCCCATCTTCGACTTCGGCAGCATGCCCTTGATCGACTGCTCCATGATCGCCTCGGGGCGCCGTGCCAGCAGCTTCACAAACGACTCTTCGCGCAACCCGCCCGGAAATCCGGTGTAGCGGCGATACAGCTTCTTGTCGGCCTTCAGCCCCGTCAACACAATCTTTTCGCAATTGACCACGATCACGTGGTCGCCCATGTCAATGTAGGGCGTGTACAGCACATTGTTCTTGCCCGCCAGAATCGACGCGGCCTGCGTGGAAAGCCGGCCCAGCGTCTTGCCCGCGGCGTCCAGCACAAACCACTTGCGCTGAATGTCTTTGCCGCTCGGTATGGTTGTCGTGTTATTCATATTGCTCGCATTACTCCCTGGTTCTGCCGTCTTCCTTCTCCAGCCCGGCGCCCTACGGAAGAGTTGACTGTTCTACACCACGTTGAACTGCACACACTCCGCCAAAACGTGGACGGAATGCCAATCTTTGAGCCCCAGACGAACAGCACAGCGAAAGGCCGGAACGGAGCCCAATCGCTCCCTGATCAAACGCAGAAAACCCGGACCGCCTGGGGTACGCACATTGCCTGGTAAGTGGGTGCTTCAGGGGCGGCCAGCTTGCAAGCTGCTCCCCGGTGGAACCACCACGGTTGTCCCATCCTGCTGCACATCGAGACATGTCATAAGCCCAATTCGGGCACGACCTGCCGCAAACGTGCAGACGCGGGACTGCGCGAGCTTCCAGAATAGCCGACTGCCCACCCTAAGTCAACGAAATGTTGCCCCGGCCATGGGCGTTTTCAAGGAAAGAACTCAGAATTCCGGCACCCCTGCCCGAAACCTCAATACAGCACCACGCCGGACAGCGCTTGCTCCATAAGGGCGTATCCGGCAGCATTGGGGTGAATGCCGTCCGGAAAGTCCTCGGGATGACCCGCCAGCGGAGTGTAATAGTCCACCACAAGATATCCATGCTGCGCTGCCAACTGCGCAATCGCCGCATTCGCCGAAACAATCCCCGAATTCAGGCCCGCAGAACTCCCGGAAAGCGGGGGCAACTCGCTCAGGACGACTTCGATGCCCGCGTTATTCGCCATCACCGCCATCGCCTGAAGATTGGCGGGCAGTTCCGTCGTCAAATTCGGATCGCCCTGAAGCACGTCATTGGTCCCACACAGAATGATCACCCTGGCATAGCCGTGGCCAAGCACGTCGGAAGAAAATCGCGCCAGCACCTGCGAGGAAGTGTCCCCCACCACCCCGTCCTTGTGCATGGGCATCGGCCAATAATCAATGATCGACGCGCCGATAAAGAAGGAGGTGTTGTTCAGGGACGCGCTGAAGGTCGTGGGAAGAAGGGTGATGGGCAAGGCCCACGACGCAGGCGCCCCGGGCAGAGTGGGTTGAAAGGGTGGCGTCGAGGCCATCAGGTGGAACAGCGCCGCGACGTTTACCGTTGGATTCCGCAGGATATCAATTACGGCCTGAATCGTATCGGTGGGCGCAATTCCGCCCTGTGGCGTCGCCAGTTGCAGCAGCTTGCCGCAGGCGCTGGTGTCTCCGGCTACGCCTCCACTGGAATCGATGCAAGGGGCAAGAACATCTCCCAGCGCTCGTATCTGGTAACTGGAGGCGTAGTAGCCCGAGGGCAAAGACGGCCCCGGAACTGTTCCCGAGCTGGTGTCGATGTACTCGCTCACCTGGCTCAGTGCCGCAACGAACTGCGAAGCGTCCGCCGCCCCCGAGCCCAGTGCCCCATAGGAACCGATATAGTTCACCACCGGCGCAATCGACGCCACCGTGGTTAGCTCGTTGACGACAATCTGGGTCGAAGGGGTAAGACTGCCGCACGGTCCCAGGACAGCCATCAATGCGATCTGGGGATTGTTGGTGCCGGCCGACAGCCCCGGATTGCCGCCGGTCGCAACCAGGTAGACCTGTGCCGATTGTGGGGGGCACGTATAGCCGCCCGTAATCGTGAAAGAACCCACCGGCAGAGAATTATTGGCATTTCCAGCATTCGCGTTCGCATTCAGCGCACCCGTGCCATCGCTGGTGGCTACGCTGGTCAGCAGCAGCGGGGTTGCCGGGGACTGGTCTCCGGCACTGCCCACGGCATAAAGCTGAATCAACGAGTCGGAGATGGGCTGCTGTCCCCCCGAAACGTGGCCTGAAAAACCAGCCGCTGCCGACGGTAGCGATTTCTGGAGAACTGGGCCACACCCCGCCAGAATCACGAGCATCAGAGTCACGCCAAGACTCCTTGCAGGGCCGACCGGCATTCTGCTTGTTCTGAAGCCTGCAACGCTGCGTCCGTGGCCCCTCATCCGCGAGTCTCCCCAGGAGTGGACGTATTCATGAATTGTTTACCAGAAACGCTGAAAGACCGCGAGCTCCCGACACGTTCACAGAGGGCCGCGACGGCGCGTCCAGCGACGTGAGTCCGACCATCCACTGAAGAGACGGCCGGTTGGCCAGCCAAATCGTGACCGTCAGGCAGCAGCAATAAGTCGCCACGGAAACTGCGAGCCATAGCAGGACGCCTTCGACCTCTCCGGCGTAGCTTGAACCCAGTCGCATGTACTTGAACGTATGCAAAAAAAACTGCAAAACCAGGCTGTGAGTCAGGTATAGACCGAATGTGTGGCGCCTGACGTCAATGAATCGGGGCCACGTGGCGCGGCTGAACTTGAAGATCAGCAGCACCATCGAGATCGAAAAAGCTTGGTTGCTCAAGCGCAGTGTATTGAGCGGATCGGTACCACTGAGAGCACCGAGCAAATGAGATTCCCAGTAAGATGCAATTCCTGTGATCAGGCTCGTCGCGACAAAAACTGCGACCGGGATCCGGGCCAGAACCTTGCTTACCTTTTCGAAGTTATGAGCAGCATAGCTTCCCAGCCAGAGATAAAAGACGAACCCGAGCCGCGCCCGGGTATGCGTGGTCGGGAACCAGAGCGCGTAGAGGTTGGCCACGTACGCCAGATTACAGGCAAGTAGAACAAGACCGAGTTTCAGACTGTAGAGATAGCGCCGGCACATCAACAGAATCGCGATACAAAGAAGCAGGTTCGGAACGAACCAGAACGCAGTGTCATACAGGGTGGACCGTGAAGTGGTAAAGGCCATCCACAGCAACTCCCCCAGGTTCGAGTGTCCAACTCCATGACCGGCGAGTTGGTAAACCACCAGCCCCGCGCACATGATTCCGAACCAGAACGACCAGGGCACAAAGACCCTCCTGAATCGCCGCACGAAGTACTCCACCGGACTACGCCGGTCGACGCGCTCTCCCAGCAGAAAGCCCGAGATCAGAAAAAAACCGATGGTGGCAAACTTGAAGGGCGTCACCAGAGCCAGATCGAATTTCGACTTATCCGACCCAAACACGTACCAGGAGTGAATCACGACGATCGACACCATGGACAGGAATCGCACGTTATTCACAAATAGGTGATTGAGTTCGCGTGGTCTGGGTCGGCCAGCGAAGGTTGCAATGCGCCGGTCAACAAGAACTGAGGGATTCTTGATCCTTGTCGGGTGATTCCAGAGGTTGGACAGAAAGCCTCGCCTGGGGGGTAGCTCTCGAAATGGTCCCCGCCATACAAGATGGCCTCTGAGACAACTGGCAAACAATCACACTTAAGTTGTGCCATTCGAGCACAGGGGATAGGCCGGGACTTCGGTCCCGGCATGCCGGCTCACCCGGAATAACCTCAAGCCCCCACTCCGCAGGAGCGTCAATTCGCCCACACGCTCCGCAGAAGTGTCATTCGCGCTCCCCCGCCCCGCAGGAGCGTCATTCTGACTCGAAGAGTCAGAATCTCCGTATTTGTCTTCCCCAAAACCCGTCCCCACGCGGAACAGTGTCAAGCCCCCGCGACTCCGTAGGAGCGTCATTCTGACTTGAAGAGTCAGAATCTCCGTATTTGTCTTCCGTCCCCCATTCGGAATAGTTGTCAAGCCCCCGCGCTCAGAAAACAAATTTCTTCTCCAATCCCATCAACCACTTACGCCAAAAAAGTATTTGGCATAGGAGTTATCGTCAACCTGCTATTCTTTAAGTAGATGGTTTAAGAAGAGAAGAAAAGTCCCGGCGCACCAAACCGGGGCTTCTCTGTGCCCAAAAAAAGAGGCTGAATCTATATCAATCGGTATATACCAACTTATAACCTGTTTTGATTGAATATCTTGAGTATATAGGGGGGAGGGGGGTACCCAAAGCTAGTGTTCGAGTTGGACCGCATTCGGCTGCTCCCCGATCTTGGTCCGCAACCGGTTCGGAACCGACAACGACCGCCGGCGCCCCGGCTTGCCCTTCGGCCCCGGCGTCCCCACCGGATCGAGCCGGTACAGGATGAACAGGTTCCGCTCCGGGTCGTCGAATGCCGGAATCGCCGCCACCCGCACCAGCCGGTACAGCGGTGCCAGCGCCTCCATCTTGTCGTCCTCGACGTCGTTCCAGGTCGCAAACCAGCCCGGCCGGAACGCCGCCACCCGGTCCGGCAGTGTCATCGTCCCGAAGTCGTCGCAGATCGCCGGCAGTCCCGTCATCAGCGCCAGGTCCGACCCGCTGATCGACAGCACCAGTCGCGAGTGTCCCGGCTCCCGCTCGATCGCCGCATCGATCTGCGCCGCCGCCGTCACCCACGTGTACTCCGGATGGCTGAGAAACTCCACCGTCATCCAGGCGCCGTGCACCGCCGCAAACCCCACGGCCCCGCAACCGGCCACCGCCGCAACCCGCAGCAGCCACCTGCTCCCGGCTCCTCGCTCCCGGCCGAACGTCCAGATCGCGCCGGCCAGCAGTCCATCGCAGAAGATCGCCGCCACCAGCGTCAGCGGCACCGCGATCACCACGTAGTACCGCGGCTGCAGGTTGTCGTGATACGCCAGAAACGCCGCGTACCCCAGAATCCACAGCGGCAGCGCCACCGCCAGCGGATTCCCCCGAAACCGCCGGAAGCAAAGCCCGGCAAGCAACACCACCAGGCCGGCCAGCGCCACCACGTACAGCGTCTCGCCCATCCACGACCCGTCGCGCAGCGTATCGTGCAGCACCGACCAGAAGGTATCGCGAGTGATTCCCGTGTAAGCATTCGCGCTGAACAGATAGCGATAGTCCAGCAGATAATGCGGCCGCACGAACAACCCGTAGTACGCACCCCAGGCCAGGGCGCCCGTCCCGCAGGCGACCGCCGCCGCACCCAGAAACGGCTTCACCCGGTACCCGCAAGCCGCCCACAGCAGCCAGAAGATCGCGGGGAACAGGAAGATGCCCGTCGTCTTCGTCAGAACCATCAGCGACAGCAGCAGCCCCAGCGCAGCCGTCCGAACGATGGACCGCGAACTCCACGCAATTCCGCTGACCGCCGAGGCCACCAGCATCGCAGAAACCGTCAGCAGGATCAGAAGCGGCTCCAGAATCGCCAACCGCGAGAACACGAAGCAGAAAGGACTCACTGCCAGCAGCAGCACTGCAATCGCCGGAGCCATCGAGCCGCTCGCCGCCCATCGCCGGAGCAGCAGATAGCAGCCCACCAGTGTCAGCCCGAACACCACCACGGTCAGCGCCCTCGCCGCCGACAGGCTGACTCCGGTCACGCGAAACAGCACCAGCTCGATCGCCGGCCACACCGGCAGCGCCGCTGCAGGATTGAAGTCGCCCGGCACGTTCCAGTGCCCCAGTTGGTAGTGCCGGATCGCCGCGTCGCCGTACCAACCCTCGTCGGTGTACTTCGACCAGTCCATCCACGGCGAGTAGTTGGGAAAGTCGGCCCGCAAGTGAACGAAGTGCAGCGCAAAGAAGATCGCCGCAACCAGCAACAGCACCGCCTCCACTGCCTTCGCCACGCGCACCGACCGCGACGGCACAGCACGCGCACCGCCCACGTGCTCGGTAAGATTGGAATTCAGGTCGATCGGCAGACTCCGCAAACGGTCTCGCAGAAATCTCACAAGAGAATTCTCAGGCGTTCCCTGAGGGTATACCTTCGACCGCCATTCCCAAAGCCCTCAATCGCCGTCTAAGCCGCGCCCAGGTTGAACTGCGGGTCGAGCGGCGGAACGATCGTCCCATCCTCGCGCACCTCCTGGCTCTCCACGTAGAAGTTCACCAGGTTCGCGTTCCCGAACGAAGTCGTAATCGCAACATCGGCCGCATCCCGCCCCGTCGCCATCAGCACGCGCCCCGGGCGAGCCTCGTTGTGGCGCGCGTCCATGGTCCACCAGCGCCCATCCAGCCACACCTCGTACCACGCGCTGAAATCCCCCGCGCCGGTATAAGTCCACCGGATGTCGCCCAGATAGCCCGTTACGTAGCGCGCCGGAATATTCTGGCAGCGCGACATCGTAACCGCCAGGTGCTGGAAGTCGCGGCACACGCCGACCCGCTCGGTGAACACGTCCATCGCGGTTTTGGTCGGCCTCGCCGCCTGGTAGTCGAACCGCACCTTTTCATGCACCCAGTCGCGGATCGCGGTCGCGCGCTCCCAACCCGGACGCATCCAGCCGAACAGGTCGTGCGCAATCGGCACAAATCGGTCCACCTCGCAGTACCGGCTGGGCAGCAGAAACCGCAACACTTCCGAGGGCAGATTCTCAACCGGCGCCTGCTGCGCCTCCACCGGCACCTGCTCTGCGCCCCCGTCGACGTCGATTGTGCTGGTTCCGCTCAGCCGCAGATGTCCTGTGGGCGCGACGAACCGCGAGCACCGGTTACCGAAGCTGTCGCGATATTCCAGCGTACCGATCAGTTCCCCATATCCCGGCCGCACGCCCGGCGCCAGATGCTCGATCACCAGCACGTTGCCCGTCCGCACATACCGCTCCAGCGACGGGTGCAGATGCAGCATCGCCACCATCGCCGTAGGCTGGGGGAGCTGAAACTGAATATCGAATTCCGATTTGATGAGCATTCATTGCCCTCGTTCCTCAAGTTGGTTCCTTGTTGTTCAGATGCAATCGGCCCATGGAATAGCTGTCTACGGTCCTCGTCAACCATTCAACCCGTGCATTCCTATAACTCTGACGCACTATCCGTCAGCAAGCGCCGGTTCCGGTTCCGTCTCGCCGTCCGCGGTACGCCCAACCCCGAACCGGCGCATCACCACCAGCAGAGTCGTCCCCACTACGATGCTCGACACCGCATCCACGGCCAGCATTCCCGCCAGTCCGTGCGTCGTGTGGAAGTGCCCATCCACCACCGTCATGTAGCTGATCGGCAGATTTGCAGCCGCGGCCAGCAGCGAGATCTGGGTCGCCGCCAATGGATTTTTCGGCCCTACAATCTCATAGCACAGCGACGAAAACGCCGTGAAGTTGATCCCCTGAAAAAAGTTGTATGCCAGCACCCCGGCTGCGAAAAACTCCAGCGTATGCGGCGTCCAAATCAGCCCCAGTGCCGCCGTCGCGCCGCCAAACCCAGTCAGGATATAAACCTTCCGCCGCGGGAACCGGCCGCAGAACCATATGCCAAACAGGCAGCCGAGGGAGCATACCATCGCAACGCCTGTCCCATTCAACGCCGTCACCCAACGCTCGGGTGTGTGAAAATCAGCTCCCATCCCCGAGAACAGATTCGTCAGCGCGAAGCACGCCGTCGGCGACAGAAAACAGATCAAGCCGAGAATGCATCCCGGGCGCTTGCAGACAACATATAAATCGTGGAAGAAGTTCCCAAACGTATCCGCAGCCGCTCGGGTCGGCGTGCCCGGCAGTGGAATGAAGAACAGCATTGCCGTCGGAGCCATCACAGTCAGTCCCAGCAATCCCGCCGCCGGCAGCGCGGGCAGCGTCCGCACCAGCACGACGGTCAGGGTTGCGAACAGCCCCGCCGCGCCCAGGTTAGCCATGTTGGTTGTCGCTCCTACGTGCGAGTAGTGCTTGTCCTCAATGACGTCCGGCATCCAACCCTGGTGCGCACTGCCGAACATCACTCCGGCCGTACACCCCGCAGTGAGCACTACGGTAAAAGCGACTAGATTCGCGGTCAGCAACGTCGCGACTCCGGCGCAGATCGCGGCGATTCCGGCGAAAAACAGCGCATAAGCCCGCTTGCTGTATTTCACATCCACAATAGGACACAGCAGAAATGCCCAGAACGTGGGCGAAAACCCGATCGCTGAAACCTCCGAGATCTTCTCCACGGAAACGTGGTGCGCGGCCAGCAGAATCGGCGTCGCGGTCGAGATGAACCCGTAATAGAATCCCAGCGGAGCCGCCGCAAGTCCCATCGCCCAAGGTGGTAGTTGCCGCCGCATGCCGAACCTCCGCCGCTGTCCCCACCATACCGCATCGGGAGGCGCGCCTTAGATGGAAAACGGGCGGACCTCGTCGGCCCGCCCGTCGGTTCTTGAAACCCCTCAAAAGTTACTTGGCGGCAACAGCCTCCGCGACACCGGCCTTCAACGCCGCTGCCTTGTCGGTTGCTTCCCAGGTAAAGTTCTTGCCCTCGCGCCCAAAGTGCCCATACGCCGCGGTCGCCTTGTAGATCGGCCGCCGCAGGTTGAGGCTCTCGATAATGCCCTTCGGCGTCAGCGAGAAGTTCGCCCGCACCAGCGCCTCGAGTTTGTCCTCATCCACCGTACCGGTGCCGAACGTATCCACCAGAACGCTGACTGGCTCGGCCACGCCGATCGCGTACGCCAACTGCACCTCGCAACGGTCAGCCAGCCCCGCCGCAACGATGTTCTTCGCTACGTAGCGAGCCATGTACGCCGCCGAGCGATCCACCTTGGTTGGATCCTTGCCGCTGAAAGCGCCGCCGCCATGCCGGCCCATGCCGCCGTACGTATCGACGATGATCTTGCGCCCGGTCAATCCGGTATCGCCCATCGGACCACCGACCACAAAGCGTCCGGTCGGATTGATGTGGTACTTGGTGCCCGCATCGAGCAACGCAGCCGGGATGACTGCCTGGATCACATGCTTCAGGATGTCGGCCCTCAGTTCGTCATTGCCCACCGTCTCCGAGTGCTGGGTCGAGATCACGACGGCGTCCACCCGAACCGGCTTGTTGTTCGCGTCGTACTCCACCGTCACCTGGCTTTTGCCGTCAGGTCGCAGGTAAGACATGAGCCCAGTCTTGCGAACCTCGGACAACCTATGCGCCAGCTTGTGCGCCAGCGAGATCGGAGTCGGCATCAATTCCGGAGTCTCGTTGGTCGCATACCCGAACATCATGCCCTGGTCGCCGGCGCCGCCCGTGTCCACGCCCATCGCAATATCGCCCGACTGCTTGTTGATGGTCGAGATCACCGCGCAGGTATTGGAATCGAAGCCGTAGAGCGCATTGTCGTAGCCAATCGACGCGACCGTTCCGCGTACCAGGCTCTGGAAATCCACATACGCTTTCGTCGTAATCTCACCGGCAATCACGACGAGTCCAGTGCAGGTCAGAGTCTCGCAGGCTACCCGGCTGAATGGGTCCTCGGCCAGGCAAGCGTCCAGAATCGCGTCGGATATCTGGTCGGCAATCTTATCTGGGTGACCCTCGGTCACGGATTCACTGGTAAACAAAAAACGGTCACGCTTCGCCAAATCAATACCTCCGTTGTGTCGACTGCGGGGATGCTTATAACCCTTTGATTTTACCCTTGCCACCGGCCTGCGGCAAAGCTCGCCTGCCCTCCTGCGAAAAGCAGCCCTCAAACCGCGAAATACTGCATTCGGCGGGATGCGCTATCGCTCGGCATAAGCGAAGACGGCTCTTACCGGGTGGGGGCAGACGCCGCCAAATTGCTCCTAGGAAGATGAAAATTACCGGCTCCCGCCATTGGTCCTAAGAATTCACAGCCCGCCAAACGTGGTGCGTCGGAAGCAGCCGGCGATGCGTCGCCACCCTCCACCCGCACCAGCCCGCTACCCCAAGCGCAGCCAGCAGGAGCCCCACCCCGGCCCACCGGATTCGCATCCGGCGCCGCGCCCCGGCCCTGCTATTCTTCACATTTTCCGCAAAGGTGACCCATTCCATCCCCGCCGGGTCGCCCATCCCGCTCTCCCGGCAGCTCTCCTCAAAGCGCTTCATCCACGCGCCTTCTTCCAGCCCCAACTCCGCCAGATAGCTGCGCACGAAGCCCCGCCGGAACACGCCCCCCGGCAGTTCCTCAAACGCTCCCGCCTCCAGAGCGCGGATGTGCTTCGCCGGCACCTTGGTGGATTCGCAGATGGTTTCAACCGCCAATCCGCGTTCCTCGCGTGCCCGCCGCAACTCTTCGCCGAATGCCGCCAATCCGCCCTCTCGCGCCATGGTTTCGCAGGCCGTATACGCTCCATACGATAAGCGATCCCAACCGCCAAATCAAAGGAAATTGCCCACTTTCGGCCTGCCCGAACCTGCCTAGTCCCCTCGGGGACTTCCCTCGTCCTCCCCCTGCGCTTCCGCTGCGGACCCGCCTTCCCCGATCCCCTGCTACACTGAGGCTCAAACGTGTGCCCATGCCTTTTCCAGAACGCGACCCAGTCGACCGCGTCGCCGTCGGCTATCCGTGCCCCTGACAATGGACAGAACCACTCCCTCGGGCTCGATGGCGGCCCACACCGCGTTCGCTACCCAACCAGGCGAGTAAAGAATGCTAAATCAAGCCGCGCCGACACGCTCACAGCAGCAGCAGATCCTGGCAGTAACTGAAAGATGGCTGGAACGGGCGCTCTGGATTGTATCCGTCGGATTCATCCTGCTCTTCCTCTACACCGCCTTGCGCCGGATGCGCTGCCCGTTCGCCTTCGACCAGATCGAAGGTGGCACCGTTACCTCGGTCTGGCGCATCGTCCGGGGAGAACCGCTCTATATTCGGCCAACCCTGGATTTCGTGCCCTACCTATACGCCCCGCTGTATTTCTACCTCGCGGCGGCGCTCAGCAAGGTGATTGGCGTCGGATATGCCGCCCTGCGCCTGACCTCGATCCTGGGGACGCTCGGCAGTCTCGCCGTCATCTACGCCCTCATCCACGGCGAGACCAGGTCCCGCATCGCAGCCCTGGCCGGCGCCGGACTCTACGCAGCCTGTTACCACCCGCTCGAGGGCTGGTTCGATATGGGCCGCGTCGATTCCCTATTTGTGTTCCTGTTCCTGCTGGCCATCTACTGCACCCGCCGCGCTCCCATTCTGCTGGCCGTCCTGGTATGGCTCATCGCCTTTCAAACCAAGCAGACCATCCTGCCCGTCGCCCTGCTGGTAATGTGTGCCGAATGGCAGCGCCCGCGGCGCCTGGCCGTCGGCCTGATTGCCCTGATCGCCGGGTTCGCCGCCTCTATCCTCATCATGAATCACCTGACCGGAGGATGGTACAGCTACTATCTCTTCGGAACGGCAAAGGGCTTGCCCTGGGTCATGCGCACAGCGGTCTTCTATATTCCCGTCGACTTGTTGCAGCCCCTGGGCCTCGCTTTCCTGATCCTGCTGGCATCCCTCCTTTGTGTGCCACCGGCGTTTCGCAGTAGAAGGTCGCAGTTCTACATCGTCGTCAGCTTTGCCATCTATGCCTCGATCTGGTATCTGCGCGCTCATGCTGGCTCGGCGGTCAACACCCTGATGCCGGCCTACGCCTGGACCGCAGTCCTCTTCGGCCTTGCGCTAAGCCGGCTCAGTTCGTGGCTCAAAGCCCTGGAGTCTCCGCACGCGCAACTCTGCCAGGTGCTGCTGCTGGGTGCGGCCGTAGTGCAGATTCTGGGCTTTGCCTATCATCCGGGCGGGTACGTCCCGTCCGCGAAGACCATCGAAGCCCGCCAGCAGTTCGAGCGGCAACTCAGTTCTCTGCCCGGGGACATCTATGTCCTCAATCACAGCTACGATGCCATCCTGGCCGGCAAAACGCCGCACGCGGTCATCGACGCCTTCGGCATTATTCTGGACAGCCCGCCATCTCCCTTGAGAAGCGCCTACATCGCGGACTTCCGTCACGCAGTCGACAATCACGTCTACGGCGGCTTCGTTCTGGACGATACGGTCGACACCTATAACAACTCCACCGGCTGGCTACCATCCGACTTCCTGCAGCAATATCCAGTGCGCCTTCTCGCCGTCAGTTGGTCGGCCACCGTCGGCCAGCCCAGTCAACCGGAGGAGAGATGGATCTACCTCCCCTGCTCCGCGCTCGACCAGGATACGAGTGGCTTCATCACCTCAAGCTCCGTCGTCGTCGCTCGAGACTGCCCAAACGCTGCATCCGTGAACCCAAAGTAGCCGCGGCACGGAGCCGGAAAATTCAAAGTCGACCTCGCGTTCGACCGCCGAAAGAATTGAGACCGAGAGCATGTCCCCAGGCGTACCGAAAACTGAATCCCAGCGCCCGCCGCGCCTCGCCCATATCCGCGAACTTGACGGAGTCCGCGGGATTGCTGCGCTGATGGTCTTTTTTCATCACGTCTGTTTCGCGTCCATCGATTCCACCACCTGGCCGGCGCCACTGATGTTGCTGCGCTCCATCTCCGTCGGCGGAAGGTATGGCGTCGATTTGTTCTTCGTTCTCTCTGGCTTCCTCATCACCTCGCTGCTCATCGGAGCACGCGAGGACCCATCCTATTATCACGACTTCTACTGGAAACGCGCCCTTCGCATCCTGCCGCTCTACATCGCCTGCCTGATCGGTGTTCTCCTCTTCATTCCTGGATCGTGGAGCTTTGTCCTCCTCTCTGTCTTTTTCATCTCGAACTTCTCCTCCATACTTCACGTCGCGGCCAGTGGTCCTTTCTGGACACTCGCCATCGAGGAGCAGTTCTACCTGCTCTGGCCTACCGTCGTCCGCCGCCGTTCCCCAACCGAACTTCGACACTGGGCAATGGGGGTCGGCGTCGCAGCATTCGTCCTGCGACTCATCGCAGCCGCCTTCGGCCATGCCAACTACAACTTCACCTTCTTCCACTGCGACGGACTCGCCTTCGGAGCCTTCCTGGCATGCTGGTACTCCGAGCGTGCCGCGCGCCCGGTCAAACCCAGGAAGGAAGATCGCATGATCGCAACCGGACTTGCGCTGGCAATCGCCTCGCTGGCGATACCCTCGCTCGGTACCGGACAACTGGCCTTCGCCTTCCACAGCGCCTTCCAGCAGACCGGCGTAACTCTTCTCTGCGGCTCCATTGTGGCCTTCCTAATCGGCCACTCCGGCCAGCGAAGCCTCGCCTTCCTCCGCTCCCGCCTTCTAACTTTCTTCGGCCTCATCAGCTACGCCATGTACATGATCCACGCCTACGTCATGGACGAATACGACACCCTCCGAGGGCCGCTCGCCTCTGGCCACGTTTCCGCCTACGCCGTGCGGTTCTTCGCCATCCTTGGAATCACCATCGCCCTGTGCCTGGTCTCGCGCTACCTGATCGAACTGCCCGCCATGTCCATGCGCCGATTCATTCTGGCCAAGCCATCCCCGCCCATACCGGGCGACCCGCCTCTCCCGCTCGGAAATATGTAACCGGATCGCCTGCGCCTGTACCTTCACACCCAGGGCCCCGCCATCCTGGAATGAGGAGTCAGATAGCCAATCGCGCAGCGCAATGAAACCCTCCTGACCCCTCTTCGCGCAGTGTCCGCCTGCTAAACTTAAGCTAGGCCTGTGCGCATTCCTTTCCCAGAACGCGTCCCGATGAATCGCGTCGCCATCTTTGTGCTCGCGCTTTTCGCCATCCAGGCGCTGGAGGGAACCGCTCTCTATTTCAGCTTCGGATGCGCCGTCTTCATCCTGATTGCAGCCTTCGCTCATCATCGAATCGGAGGACCGCCACAACCAGGGCGCCCCGCGCCGCATCGCCGCATCGCTCGCAACGCTCGGCTATCTCGGCTTCTACCTGAAAGACCACCGCTCTGCGGCTTCGCCACGCTGCGCGCCGAAGACACCGATCCCAGGAACCTCGACGCTGGCCGGCCCTATATCAACAACTTCGTCTTCATCTCCGCCGCACAACCCGCGACCATCGACCGCGTAAGAGCGCATCTGGCGGACACTCCAACTCCTGCGTGACCGGACTATCATCGAGAGAATGGCAAACATCACCGACCCCAGGAATCCAGTCCCTGCCAGGGGTGTTCCACGGCTGCCGGTTTTAAAAGCCCTTACCTCGGTGCGCTTCTTCGTAGCAATGCATGTTGCACTCTTCCACATGGTCAGACCGTTCTCGCTCTGGGGCCCCTTCACATCGTTAATGAGCTCCGGCTACGAGGCCGTAGGCTTCTTCTTCTTTCTCTCGGGTTTCATCCTCACCTACAGTCACGCGGCGGAGTATGAACTGGGCAAAGGAAGCTCGGCAAGATTCTAGATTGCGCGTTTTGCGCGCATCTATCCCGTTTATCTGCTTAGTATGCTGTTTGCCGGCTGCGCTGGATTTCAGTATTTTCGTCAGCCAATCCACATAATCGCCTACGTAGCGGACCTGCTGATGGTGCAGTCGTGGTCTGTCCGGATGGTGAACTTCTTCCATGTTGTTGCATGGTCTCTTTCCGTCGAAGCGTTCTTTTACCTGGTCTTCCCTTACCTCCTTCTGCGCCTTCGCCCCATCACTCGTACAAAGGGTTGGCTTGCAGTTTTCGGCTTCTGGCTCCTCGCAATGATTCCTCCCCTGCTTTGTGTTGTATTCGATCCCGAAGGCTCATGGACTGAAGGTGGCCACCAGTCCATCCAGACGTTCCGCGTCCATCGTCTGCCGATTCTGGCTCTGCCGGAATTCCTCGCCGGCATTTCGCTCGGTTGGATATACCTTCGTTTTCCCCCAATTCCTTCGATCGCGAAGTACCTCGCGCCGGTCGGAATAGTCGCATTTATAACCGCCCTGTTTCTGTCAGCCCATCTCCCCAATGTGATGATAAGCAACGGTCTCTTTATCCCGCTCTATTCCCTGATCATTCTTGGGCTCAGTGATCGCAACTGGTGGTCCCGGGCTCTCTCTGGTTCATGGCTTGTCCTTCTCGGCGAGGCTAGCTACTCCCTCTATCTCTTCCACTTCCTGTTCAACGACTGGACGATAAACCAGTTTGGCGCTGGTAGCGGACTTGCCTCGGCCGTTTGGAAGCTCGCAATCCTGATTCCCGCAACCGTTGCACTCCATCTGCTCGTCGAGCGTCCCGCGCGTCGCGTCATCTTGCAGTGGTGGAATCGATATCAGACAGCCCATCACGCAACGAAATGAGCCGACCCTTAGCTCTCTTCCCGCAGTGTTCCCCTGCTAAACTTCGGTTAAGCCTGTGCGTATCCCATTCCCAGAACGCATCCCCATCAACCGCGTCGCTATTTTTGTAGTGGTGCTCTTCGCCATCCAGCGGCTGGAGGGAACAGCTCTATATTTCGCCTTCGGATGCGCAGTCTTCATACTCATCGCAGCGTTCGCCTTCAACGCTGCTGGGGGGCTTACCCGGGCATCAGGCGCATACGTCTTTTTCTATTCGGTCCTGGTCGTAATTGTCGGCATCAGCTACAAGGCCTTCCTTGGAGAGCCGGCGCAATCCAACCTCCTCGCCCCCCGCAGTGACATCGAGGCGTATGTCGGCAGCATAGCTGCCATGTACGCGGCGGTCATCGTGAGTCGACGCTTCTCGCGCAAGACCGGCCTGCTTCAAAATATTCTGAAAGAATCAAGAATGTATCGCGCTTCCGTCGGATGTATAGCCTTCGGCGTCGCGGGCGGGTTCGCCATCGCACTACTGGGCGAGAGCGGAACCAAGCTGCAAACCGCATTTGACCAGCTCAACCAGTTAATACCGTTGGGCATCATCATAGGCGTCATATATGAGATACGCCGAAGTGGAGGCACCCACAGCCTCAACCTGCCGGTAGTTGTCGGCGGCATCTACATGTTCATCAACGGCGGCCTCATCTTCTTCTCCAAGGAGGCGATGCTGTTGCCGTTTCTTTGCTGGCTCCTCCCCGCGTGCGCACTGCGATTGCGGCTTTCAGCCTGGCAGGTGCTCGCCGCTTTTCTCTTCGTGTTCTTCTTCTTCCGTTACTTGACTCCGTACGCACAGTACGGACGCAACCAAGTCCCAGAATTTGCGCCCCTCGGCCAGAGAATTGACGTGTCGATCACGCTCACGGAGCACCTGGACGAAACCCGCAAACTTTATAACGAAGCGCAAGATGAGATTGTGGGATCTAGAGGCCTTAGCGCGTACTACAACACGCCGCAGGGCTTCTGGGAGCGTCTCCAGATGGTCTCCGCGGACGACAAACTTATCGAGGTCACCGATGAGGGCAAAGTCTTCGGCCTACTGCCCATCAAACTGGCGTTTATCAATGTAGTTCCACATTTCATATGGCCGAACAAGCCAGGAATGAACGTCGGCAATGTTTACGCCCACGAGATCACGGGTGAGAACCAAGGCGAGGGGGACGTGACCACCGGCATATCCTTCAGTCCGACAGCAGAGGCATATCACCTGGAGAAGTGGGTCGGCGTCTTGGTCCTAGCACCTCTCCTCTGGTGTATGTTGTTTATCGAGTTCGACTCACTATTTGGGGACCTCCGTGCCACACCGTGGGGTCTTCTGGCTCTCGCTCTCATTACACACGTCGCGCCGGAGGGTGGTCTGAGCAACATGATCTATCTCCTCAGCTTCGGAGTTGAAGCCCTCGTCTTTTCCGCCTTTTTTGCCACTTGGTTTGCGCCGCTTCTCGCAATCCCGATTCTCGGTCCGGAGCGCCAAAGGAATCAGCGCCGTCTCTCCTTCTGGCCCCCGGCTACGCCGCCCACGCCACGCTAAGCCTCAACCCTTCAGGCTCACAACAGGACCCTCTCGATGAGCGCTCGCGTCCGTCACTGGGAGAAATCGCTGCATAGCACAGGCGCAAGTCACCGGTGCAAGGGCCAGTGCATAGGGCAGAAAGATGCGCACTTCGTCGATCTTCCCCACTACCGACCATACAGCCACATAGACCGCAGATCCCGTGACGAGCGCTACGCCCTGGATCTCAGCCGTCGAGCGTCTTCGCAGCAGCGTTGTGAGTAACCACCCCCAAGGCATCATGTAGAGCACGAATGGTATCCACCTAATTGGCAGAGTAAGATTCTGCAGAATCTGAAGCACCGGTGTGTCTCCGTAGCTCGCCTGCGGATACACGACATGCATCAGGTAGAGCTGAGTTCCACCGGCGATCAGTACACATAGCGCGCTAGTGACTGCCTGCACACCTCGCGGAAGCGAGAATCCAGTGCCCGCATGCGTCAAGCAAACCAGGAAAACTCCAAGATGCATCGCAACGGCAACATCCGCTCGGATAAACCCCTGCATCGCGGCCAAAATCAACATCGCCGCTGGAGTGATAATCGCCGACGCGACTCTCGGGAACGGTAGCCGGACAGCCAGGAGCCACATGGTCGCCGCAAGTACGGCCGCGCTCGCCATCGTCTCCGGCCGCTGATACCAGGCAACCCACGCAAAATAGTACTGGACCAGAAAGAGAAATGCCGCCGCTCCAAACCAACGTGCAGCCTCGCTACCTCCCCGATATGCCATCGAGCGTTCAAACAGCGAGAACAGCAGGTTCACTGCCACCGCAGCGCCGAAGAGATCAATCAGCGTGAAGGCATGGCGTAACCCCATATGGCCGTGCCGCCGCAGCAGGTCCGCAACTCTCAATATCCCGATGCGGTACTGCATCGGAGCCCCACCCGTCCCGTGGATCAGGTCCATCCACGCATTTGGATCGGCATGGTATTGCTTGCTGTACTCCCAGTAGTCGGCAAAAATCGTAGAACATATCACGAACGCGAGTAAGAGTCTCGCTACGGAGCGCGGGGTTCGCATAATCTCGGTTTGTTTCCTTTCGCCGGGAGCCATGACGGCCAATTCCTTTGTAGCATGATCGCCACAGCCAGCTCCTAAGGGCGAAGTATAATTTGACGTTGTCGCTAAGGAGCAGTAACCGTGCACCGATTCGCCGTAATCCTGCTCCTCCTTTGCGCCACCACCCACTGCGTCCTCTCCATCTTCTACGTCAACACCTCCTACCTCGATCTGCACGCCTACGCCCACGGCGCCGCACCCGAGCCCTTCCAGCGCCGCCTCCTCATGGTGCCCATCCTCCGCTGGGCCGAATCCAACCACGTCCTGCAGGCCGCCGCAGCGCGCTACGGAACCAACGTCCCTCAGCCCGAGCCTATGTCCGCCGCCAAGCTCGCCTGCATTCTCCTCAGCCTCCTCCTGCTCAATGCCTTCGGCCTCTGGACCACCCGCATCTCCGAGCAACTCTCCATCCGCCACTGGTGGCTGCTCTGGGCGCTGCTGCTCGCCATCCTTTACGCCAGCTACGGCGCGCGCTACGAGCAAGGGCTCTGGTATCCCTACGACATCCCCCACCTCGTCTTCTTCGGCGTCGCCACCGTCTTCATCCTCGCCGACCGCCCCCTGCCCTTCCTCGCCGCATTCGCCGTCGACGCCCCCATCCGCGAGACCTCCGTCTTCCTCATCGCTGTCGCCGCAGTCGTCCACATCCGGTCGAAATCCTGGCGCATCGCCATTGCCGCGTCCGCCGTCCTCTGGGCGCTTATCCGCCTGCTGGCTCAGCACCTCTATCCCAACGGACCGCATCAGTGGAATGGCCTGCACTGGTACACCATGATCAAGCCCTGGCATCTGCCTCAACTCTTCAGCATCGCCGGCTTTCTCTGGCTGCCCGTCTGGCTCGGCGTAAAGTACCTAACCCGCCCCGAGCGCCTCGCGCTCTACGCCGCCACCGCCATGGTCTTCTTCACCTTCTTCTTCGCCACCTGGAACGAAACCCGCGCCTGGTCGGAATGGACCGTCCTCTTCGCCATCCTCGCCGCGGTCCAACTGGAGCGCTCCTTCGCAGCCACGAACCACTCAGCCGCTAACCCGCTACTTCGGTGAACATTGCGGAGTGTCGCACAGCGCGCCACAAACGAAGATACTGGGTATGAGAGCCCACGCAATGTTCAACCCACGTCCACGCCACGCCGGCCCGCCATCCAACCCGGAGCAGATCGCCGACACTCCATCCCCGAGTTCCGCGCCGCCCCTCGCCGTACCCAGCCTCTTCCCCGGCCGCCAGTGGCAGCAGGTGCTCGAGCGCGACGCCCGCGCCGACGGCCAGTTCTTCTACGCCGTTAAATCCACCAAGATCTACTGCCGCCCCAGCTGTCCCAGCCGTCGCCCCGCAAAAAAGAACGTCCGCTTCTTCTCCACCGCGGCCGCCGCCGAACAGGCCGGCTACCGCGCCTGCAAGCGCTGCGAGCCCGACCGCGCCATCCCGCGTCCCGACCCGCAGGCCGCCGCCATCGCCGCCGCCGCCGACTACCTCACCGAGCACGCCACCGAGCGCACCCGCCTCGCCGACCTCGCTAAAGCCACCGGAGTCGGCCGCCTCACCATCCTGCGCGGATTCCGCCGCGTCCTCGGCGTCTCCCCCGGAGAGTTCGCCAAGGCCCAGCGCGTCGCCCGCTTCAAAGACGCCCTCCGCCCCGCTGACTCCACCGGCAAACCCGCCACGCGCCGTGCGTCTGAATCCGAACCCAAGCGCATCATCGACGCCATCTACGAAGCCGGCTTCGGCTCCTCCAGCCGCCTCTACGAAGCCTCCAGCGAATCCCTCGGCATGACCCCGCGTGTCATGCGCGAAGGCGGAGCAGGCCTCCTCATCCGCTACACCACCGCCGCCAGCCCGCTCGGCCGCATGCTCGTCGCCGCCACCTCCACCGGCGTCTGCGCCATCGCCTTCGGCCGCGACGACGCCGAGCTCGTCGCCGACCTGCGCAAGCGCTTCGACCAGGCCCAACTCGTCCCCGCCAAGGGCAACACCGGCTGGCTCGCAGACGCCGTCGCCTTCGTCGCCAGCCAGACCAGCGAGCATCCCCTCGCCGCGACCTTCCCGCTCGACGTCCGCGCCACCGCCTTCCAGCAGCGCGTCTGGAAGGCCCTGCAACAAATCCCTCGCGGCGAAACCCGCAGCTACTCCGACCTTGCCCGCGAACTCGGCCGCCCCACGGCCACCCGCGCCGTCGCCGCAGCCATCGGCGCGAACCCGGTCGCCATCGCCGTCCCCTGCCATCGCGTCATCGGCAAAGACGGCAGCCTCACCGGCTATCGCTGGGGCATCGACCGCAAACGCAAGCTGCTAGCCGCCGAAGGCGCCTCCGCCTGAGATTGTTTTCGCTGGAAGAAACGCGGTCATCCTGAGCGAAGGGATACACGGCTTCATCGTGTATCCCGAAGTCGAAGGACCCCGAAGAACTCTACTCAACACTGCGGCCCGGCCCTTTCAGACCGGCCGCGCCTCCGCCCACGCGTCCACCGTCACAAACTGCATTGCCGTCCCATCCAGCTTGGTCAGCAGCCGCTCCACCGCCCTTACGGTGTCCATCCGCGCCGCACCCATCCCACGATGCCCACCATCGTGCAGCAGCAGATTCGACGCCCGTCCCAGCCTCTGGTTCCGCGCAACTCCGTCCCGCAGCTTCTTCAGAATCTCCTCAGCACCGATCGGATTCCAGTCGTACCCCGTCACATTCCACATCACCGGCGTCAATCCCAATTCGCGCGCCACGCGCAGCACCACCGGCCGCCGCGCCCCAAACGGAGGCCGAAAGAAACGCACCGCCACGCCGGCAATATCCTCCAGCACAGCATTGCAATCCGCCAACTCCTGCCGCACTCGCATCGCTGATTCCATCGAGAGCTTCGGATGGCTCATCGTGTGGTTTCCCAGCAGATGCCCCGCCGCAACCACGGCACGCACAATCTCCGGCCTCTGCCGCGCAAAATCCCCCATTGCAAAAAAGGTCGCCCGCACATCGTGCCGCGCCAGCACCTCCAGCAGCAGCGGAGTCGCCGCATCGTTCGGCCCATCGTCAAACGTCAGCGCCACGTCGCGAGGATCGTCCCCCGCAACCAGCGTCCGCCCGAAGATCTGCGACGTCGGCCACAGCGACGCGTAGAACAACCCCCCGGCCGCCAACCCAACCGCCGCCGCGCCTGCCGCTACGCCTGCCACTAGTCCAGCCACGTCACTTCTTCCCCACAGCCCCGCTCGCCTTCAGCAACGCAAACACCTCTTCCGCGTGCCCCGCCGGCGTCACCTTCTCAAACACATGCAGCAGCCGCTGCCCCTTGCCCGTGTCCGGCCCGATCAGATACGTCGTCCGCGCCACCCCAGTCACCGGCTTGCCGTACATCGTCTTGTCCACCAGCAAGCCGTAGCGCTTGATCAGCACCATCTCCGGATCCGCCAGCAGATCGTACGGCAGCGAATACTTGTCCTTGAACTTCTTCTGGTCCTTCACCGTGTCGCGCGAGATTCCCAGCACCACGATCCCCGCCTTCTGAAACTGTTCAAACGCATCGCGGAACCCGCACGACTCAATCGTGCATCCCGGCGTATCCGCCCGCGGATAAAAGAACAGCACCACCGGAGACTTCTTGTAGGCGCTCAGGTGAACCGTCTTGCCATCCTGATTCTGCAGCGTAAAATCCTCGACAAAGTCGCCGACCTTCATTCTGAGTTCTCCGCAAGTAGTCTACCGCGACTTTCATTGCATCTGAACCATCGATTGGGGATACAATCGCTCGTGATTCAAGTGGAGCTGTCGAGCCCGGCTCTGACCTCCGCCGAATCAGGAGGAATCATGCACCCTCGTATGTGTCCCGGCCTCTCGTGTCTCATCCTCGCAGTGTGCTCGACCGCCATGCTGGCTCAGCAAGCGGCGCTGTCTTCCCCGCCCGCCCCCGGTCGAATGTACCTTGATGTCGTCGTGACGCCCAAGTCGGGCGCACCCGTCTCCGGCCTGCAGCAGCAGGATTTCACCATCCTCGACAACAAAGCTCCTCAGGCAATCACTAGCTTCGCCGCGCTCGGCGGTCCGCAGGCTCCGATTGAGGTGGTTCTGGTAGTTGATACGGTCAACGCCGACTTGCAGACTGTCACCTACGAACGGAAACTAATTGACAAGTTTCTCAAGGAGAATGACGGTCAGTTGGCCTATCCGACTTCGCTCGCCATATTTAATGACGTGAGAATAGCAATGGCGGACAGCCCCTCAAAAGACGGCAACCAGCTCAGTTCCGTGCTCGACCAGCAGAATCTCGGACTTCGCGACACGGCTAAGTTCAGCGGCCCGACCGGCGAGGCGGACAAGCAGCATCTGTGCCTGGTCGCGGCGCAAAGGCTGGTAGTGAAGGAGGCTACCCGGCCAGGCCGCAAGGTCATCCTGTGGGTGTCGCCGGGATGGCCTCTGCTTTCGACTGCGAACCTGAACTACGATGCCCAGCAGAGTCAGATGCTCTTCAAGCAGACTGTGGTTATGTCTACACTGCTTCGCCGCGCGGGCGTTACGCTGTACAGCATCAATCCGGCGGGTGCCAACGAAGGCAGCGGCCAGCTTGACTACGAGCAATTCGTGAAGGGCGCTACCAAGCCCAGCCAGACCATACCTGGGTTTCTTGGATTGCAGGTGTTGGCGGTGCAAAGCGGAGGCCTGGCTTTGACCGGCAACAACGATATCGCAAGCCAGTTGGAGCGCTGCCTAGCGGACTTTACCGCGTATTACGAACTATCCTTCGATCCGCCGCCGGGCGACCGTCGCGACGATTACCACACCCTGCAGGTCAAAGTATCGCAGCCCGGCCTCACCGCCCGCACCCGTACCGGCTACTATTCCCAACCCTGATTCCGGCAGTGCCCGAAGATCTAGTTGCCGCAGAGCGCAGCCAGCGTTTTCTCCAGCGACGCCGCATCCTCTACGTTGAGCACCGGTGCCGCCGCGTCTTTGCCCAGAATCTGCTTCATCAGTCCGCTCAGTACCTTACCCGGCCCAACCTCAACAAAGTGCGTCGCCCCCTCCGCCACCAGCAACTGCACGCACTCCACCCAGCGTACCGCCCCAGTCACCTGCTTGACCAACGCCTCCCGTGCCGCGCCCCCAGTCGTCACCAGCGAAGCATTCACATTCGCCGCAATCGGAAGCGCCGGGTCGCGAAACTCCAGCCCCGCCAGGTCCTTCGCCAGCGCATCCTGAGCCGGCTGCATCAGCGCGCAATGGAAAGGAGCGCTCACCTGCAGCATCACCGTTCGCTTCGCTCCTGCCTCCTTACACAAGGCGGCCGCCTTCTCCACCGCCGCCACCGCACCCGAGATCACTGTCTGCCCCGGCGAGTTCAGATTCGCCGCCGACACCACCGCCAACTTCTTGTCGAACGTCGAAACCTCCCCCACCTTGGGCAGCGGCGTCAACAGGTCCGCAACCTGCTCGCAGATCACCTCAATCAACCCCGGATCAAGCCCCAGCACCGCCGCCATCGCACCCTCGCCCGCCGGCACCGCCTCCTGCATATACCGTCCCCTCAGCCGCACCGCCCGCACCGCATCCGCAAAACTCAGCGTCCCCGCCGCCACATGCGCCGAGTACTCCCCCAGCGAGTGCCCCGCCGCCATCGCCGCCGCTACGCCCTTCGCCCCCAGCGCCTCCGCCAGAACGCGCCCCGCGGCAGTCGACACCGTTAGAATCGCCGGCTGCGTGTGTTCCGTCAGCTTCAGCGTCTCCTCCGACCCCGCGAAGATCGCCTTCGACAGCGCAAAACCAAGCGCCGCGTCGGCCTCATCGAAGACCGCGCGTGCCGCAGAAAAGTTGTCGTATAAATCGCGGCCCATGCCCACATACTGCGAGCCCTGGCCAGGGAAGAGAAAAGCTGTTTTGATCACAGAAACAATCGTAAACCAGCCTGCGCTTGAGCGAGGCTCAGATTCCACCTGCGCAGCAATTTATCCGTCGTCGAAGGGAACTTAGATGCCCAGACCCGAATCAACATCCGGCAATTCGTCGCCCGAATGAGCGTACAGATCGTAAGGGGTACGCCGATTGAACTTGTACCGCTCGCGCAATTCACGCCCGACAATCAAGCCAAGCGCCACCGCACCCAGCGCTGCGGACACCCAGCCAATCGTCTTCAGAAAGTGCGAATCTTCCGCGTCGATCGACTCCTCGGCGAGGTTCGCGTCCTCCGCCTTCACGTCTCCAGCACTTTCATGCGAACTGCCGCAGCATCCGAATTTGGGGAGGAACCTCATGCCAAGCATGATATCGCAGGTCCCCTGAGGATCGTCACTGAAATTCTCTTCAGGGGAGTACCACTTTAGGACAACGCCCGTATAACACTCCCGCACACCCGCGCTACTTCACATCCACCTGCTGAAATCCAATCGAATAGAGCAGCGTCGTCACCGTGGCCCGCGCGTTCTTCCGCGCCGCATCCAGAATGCCGTCCGACAGGGCCGCCTGCTGCAACTGGTCCTGCGCCTTCGCCCGCGTCTCCGTCTCCAGGTTCTGATCCACTGGGACCAGCAGCCCAGTCGTCCGCGCATACACCCGCGTGTGGTGATTATCCAGCGTCGTGGCGAACAACTGCGACGCCGGCAGCGCGACATGAACGCCCCGGCCTCCGTCATCGATGCTCACATCCTCCGGTTTCAACTGCCCCAGGTCGATCCCCGCAATCGACTCCCCATGAACCACCAGCAGAATCCTGTCGGCCGCCAGCGCGTCCGGCAGGATCGCCGACGAGCGATCCCCCTCCACCACCGTATCCAGCGAGTACACCACCGTCTCCAGCCGGCTAAGCCGCTGGATCTTCTCCACCACCACCGGCACCGACGTGTCGAACACCGTCGCGCGCCCTGTGATCAGCGTGGCAATGCGGCCCAACCTGCCATCGGTCGCGTGACGCACGAAAACAGCCAGAGCCACCGCCCCCAGAAGCAAAGCCACCAAAAAACCAAGAAATCTCCCACCATAGTTCGGGCCCGAATAGTATTGAGTCGTCATCGCGTCTCCGGTCCCCCCATCATAGGCGCTCGCCCCGCCCTCCACCGAAAGTCGCAACCTTTACGCCTCTCCTTTCTCCAATTCGCCTCAGGGTGAAACACCTCGCACACAACATTGACTCCAAAGCCCTAAAGCCATCCCCACAAGAGTCGTCATTCTGGCGAAGCCAGAATCTCCGGTAGTTCGCACTTACTCTCCCCTCACGCCTCTCGCCAATGCTGACATAAATACTTATTTATCAATTATTTACCTGATATTCACTGGACTTTAGACCCCAGCCTGAGGCATCCTTAAACCAGCATCAAAAAGGGCTTTTTATGCTGTACAAAAATGCTTCAACTCCAAATGTTCCACCCGTCCCAAGCCAGCCCACCCCAAACCCCACAGGCCTGACCCTCGTCCCACGACGCAAACAGGATCCAGTCCCTCAGCGTCCCTCCTCGCTGCTCGATCTGGCCATCATCACCTCCAGGCGCTGCTCGTCCTTCTTCGCCGAAGCAGCCGTGCTGGTCCTCGTCTTCGGCATCCTCGACTTCTTCATCCTCAAGGGCCGAATCGAGTTCACCTGGATCGCCGGGGCACTGGGAATCTCGCTGCTCCTGCTGGCCGCCAGCATCGCCATGGATTTCAGCGCCCACCGCTGGATCAAGGCCCATCCCTAGCATCCCTCCCGACCAGCCCGAAGAATAGCAAGCACAGGGTGCCCCATGATCAACGTGAGTGAAGCGAGCGTTTATTGTGGGGTTACTCCCATCGGCCGCGCCTCAAATGCCGGCTGCCGTCCGGAGCTTACCCGCAGAGGACAGGAGCCGACATCGTTATGCGATCACTATTCGGAGTGTGGGAAGCGAGCGCGGCGGCGCGAATCCTACATCTTAGAGGCGAGAGCACCCAGCGGACACGGCCGAATTCCCGGGTTGTTGGTTTGCGGTGGATACCACTCGGTGATTATGGGGCACTCCGCGGGGCCACCCTAGCACCGGCCCGTAGCGCCTGCACCTGCTCGATGTATAATTTCGAGTCGAACTTTCTGCCTGTACTTGCGCCCGACATGTAGCGGATCTTGCCAAACACCGGCCGCTCGCCCCACGTACGGTCGAACTTCCCCAGCATCGACCACGCGATGCCTGCATACCCGTTCGGATCGCGTCCGTCCAACTCATACTTGTCATTCAGATCAATCGCCCACTTCACCGCAGTCTTCACATCGGGAGTCCATTCCAGAATCTTCTTCGCCCAATACATCCGCAGAACGTTGTGCATCCATCCATGCACGACCATCTGGGTCTGCGCCGCGTTCCAGAGTTCGTCATGCGTCTCGCCGGCCTCCAGTTGCTTCAGCGAATAGAGCCGCTCCCGCTCATCGCGCGCGTGCTCGGCAATCGTCTTCTTCGCCCAATCCTCCGCGCACTCCGCCGTGTCGTAGTTCGGCGTGTACCTCACGAAGTTCACCGCTAGTTCGCGCCATGCGATCAGCTCGTTGAAGTACCCATCGCGCGCACCTTGCAGCGAAGGGTCCTTCTTCACCGCCGCGTCCACCGCCAGCGCGATCGTCACCGGGCCAATGTGCCCGAAGTGCAGATAAGGAGACAACGCCGATGTTCCATCCACTTCCGGCCGGTTCCGATCGCGCTCATAGTCCTTCAGCAACCTGGAGACAAAATGCCGCAGCCGCCGCATCGCCGCACGATGTCCGCCCGTCCACGCCTCCACCGGAGGGACGCTCCGGTCCAGTTCCTTCCACCCCTGCGTCATATCCTGGTGCGGCGAATCCGCATGAAATCCCTTCGGCCGCTTCCACTCGTGGCGAGCCTTCGGATTCTGGTGCGGAACCAGAAACTCCGGCAGCAGTCGATAGAGCCGCGGCCGGATCGTATAGGCCCCGTACTGCGCGCGCTCAATCAGCTTCGACGGCACCACCACGTCCGCATCCACGGTCCAGAAAGGAATTCGAATCCGCTCCGCCAAGTCCCGCCGCCACCGCTCCGGGCCGCGCATTGGATTCTCATCGCCAACCAGGAAGGCCGCGCCCACATCGCTCAGCAGCCGCTCGTGCGATTCATGCGGCGCGTTGCGCAGCACAAACGCAATGTTCCGCGCCGCCAGGTCCTCCTCCACATCCACCAGCCCGCGATTCAGGAACGCATAATGCCGCAGATTCGCACTCGGAAAATTCGCAATTCCCGCAAAATACACCACCAGCGGCAGCCCCAGCGCATTCGCGACATGCACCGCCAGATCCAGCGCATGGTTATCGCGCCCACGCTGCGCCCGTTGCATCCAGTACACGACGCACTTGCCGTCCGGATCGGGCGCTCCGCCGCGCCGCACCGTCACCCGCGCATCGTCCGCCAGCCTGCGCAGTGCCTGAGGAACTTCGTCCATCCCCCCCAGTCTACGGTCGGCTCAGAGAGTGCTTTTGATCCCGCCAACAATCCCGCGCAGGTTATTCCGCCGGATGCGCAATGACGCCCAGATCGGCCAGTCCGTTGACGAAGTACTGCGCCGCCAGCGCCACCAGCAGCAGTCCCATCACGCGCACCAGGATGCGAATGCCCGTGTCGCCTAGTACCCGCACCACGATGTTCGAGTGGCCGAGCACCAGGTAGCAGATCAGCGCCGTCAGCACAATCGAGATCAGGATCGCCGCCATCTGCCACTTCGACTGCGCCTGCCCCACCAGCACCATCACCGAGGTGATCGCGCCCGGCCCGGCCAGCATGGGAACGCCCAGCGGAACGATGCCCGCATCTTCCTTCTGCGCCGCAGCCACGGTATCGCCGGCCGCCTCCTGCGTGGGAGAACGCTTGGCCTCCAGCATGTCCAGCCCGATCAGCAGCAACACAATGCCGCCTGCAAGTTCGAACGCCGGCAGCGTGATGCCAAAGAGCCGGAAGATCTCCTCGCCCGCAAGCGCGAACCCGGCCAGCACGATCAGCGCGGTGAGCGCGCCCTTTCGCGCAATGCTCCGGCGCCGCACCGGGTCCGAGCCGGCGGTGATCGCCAGAAAGGTGGGCAGCGCCGCGAAAGGATCGACCAGAAAGAAGATCGAGCTTAGGGCCAGCAGCGAGAAACGCACATACACCGAGTGCTGCAAGCCGTACAACGTCAGGGATTGAGGATCGAAGGCCACGCTCCTATTGTTGCATCGATGTTTGCGGTCAGAACTGGAGAAAACGCCGGTATAATCAAGGTCCGGGGCTCGACGAGCTGAATTCTCGCGTGAGCCGGGCGAGGAGTATTTCGAATGCCACTACAAACGACAAAAAATATCTGGCACAACGGGCGCATCATTGCGTGGGAAGACGCGCAGATCCATGTGATGTCCCACGTCATTCACTACGGTTCTTCCGTGTTCGAAGGGCTGCGCTGCTACGCGCGCCCCAATGGCCCGGGCGTCTTCCGCCTGGCCGAGCACATGCAGCGCCTGCTGGACTCCGCCAAAATCTATCGCATGCCGCTGAAGTACAGTCTGGAAGAGCTTTGCTCCGCCGTGGTCGACCTGGTCGAAGCGAACGGCATCGCGCCCTGCTACATCCGGCCCATCGCGTTCCGCGGCTACGGCGAGATCGGCGTGAATCCGCTGAAGGCCCCGGTCGAGGTGTACATCGCGAACTTTCCCTGGGGCAAGTACGTCCCCGGCAACGACGGCGCGGACGTCTGCATCTCCAGTTGGAACCGCCTGGCGCCCAACACCATGCCATCGCTCGCCAAGGCCGGCGCGAATTACATGAACTCGCAGCTGATCCGCATGGAAGCCGAGATCAACGGCTACTCCGAAGGCATCGCGCTGGACGTGAACGGCTACCTCTCCGAAGGGTCCGGCGAAAACCTCTTCCTGGTCCGCGGAGGCACTCTCTACACCACGCCGCTGGCGAACTCCGTGCTGAACGGAATCACCCGCGCCTCCGTGCTGACCATTGCAAAGTCGCTCGACATCCCCATCGTCGAGCAGCCACTGCCGCGCGAGATGCTCTACATCTGCGACGAAGCCTTCTTCACCGGAACCGCCGCCGAGGTCACCCACCTGCGCTCGGTCGACCGCGTGCTGGTTGGCGACGGCAAGATGGGCCCGATCACCACGGCGCTCCACGAAGAGTTCTTCGGCATCGTCAACGGCATCAAGCCCGACCGCTACGGCTGGCTCACGCCGGTCAAAGTCGCCGCGGCAGAACCCGTCGGCGTATAGGACTTCAAACCGCTTTGTTTAAGGGCACGGATTCTTCCGTGCCCTTCTCTCTGCTGCCGGTTGTGGGATTGACGTGGAACCCTACGAAATCACTCGATGATGTGCATGGCCCGGTTCCAGCGCGCAAAGTTCACGAGCGAGTTTGCCCGCCCTGCGCGGTGCACGGCGCCGCCTCCGGAGAGAGCGGCTGCCGAGGCTTGCCCCGGCCCGCCGTCGGAATCGTTCAGCGAAAAGTAGATGAGGAACGGCTTGCCTACGATCGCGTCGCGCGGGACGAAGCCCCAGTAGCGGCTGTCTTCGCTGTCATTGCGGTTGTCGCCCAGCACGAAGTAGCTGTCCGGCGGGACCGTCAACTCGCCGTTGGAGACCAGCGAGTGCATCTCGATCCACCAGCGCGAATCGATGCCTGGATCGGCGCTCACCATGCGCGGAAACTCATCGCGGTAGCTGTCCGGCTCCGATGGCCGGAAGACTGCGTACGGCTCCGATAACGCCTGTCCGTCGATATATGCGTGCCCATCGTGCAGTCGGACATGGTCGCCCGGCAGGCCGATGACGCGCTTCACCAGGTGCAGCGAGGCATCGACTGGAAAGTGGAAGACGATCAGGTCGCCACGGTGGATCACGCTCATTGGCGGATAGAGGCGCGGAGCAAGCTCCGGCCCCACCTGCTTATTCACCAGCAGGAAGTCGCCCACCAGCAGGGTCGGCTCCATCGAGGCCGACGGAATCCGAAACGGCTGTGCCGTGAACGTAATGATGAACAGCGCGACCACGATGATGTTGACTAGCGACTGGCAGGCCTGCAGCAGCCCGTGCCTGGGATGCTTCACTGCAGGAACCGCAGCCGCTGTCGGTGCCGCATTGAGGTTCGTCGCAGAATCTTCGTCCATCGGTGGGGCGGAACTGGGGAGCGCAGTCTCGTCCTGAGGCGTCTCGGAGCCGATCTGGCTGCCGAGCTGGGTCGATCCGCCACCGGAACCGACTGCGATCTTCATGGCGCAATCTCCGGCGCAGGACTATCGGCATTCTTGGGAACCGGGATCTCGGTGGTGTTCACCGATGGCAGCACTACTCCGGCGAGCAGCAGGCTTGCCAGCGCACGGCGCGCCGCCTCCTGCTGCGCGAGCTTCTTGGTCGTGTCCTCTGCTTCGGCGAGGGTGAGGTACCCGCCCGCACGATCGGCCACGCGCACTTCGATGCGGAACCGCTTCTTGTGGTCGGGCCCGGTCTGGTCGATCAAGACGTATTTCGGCTGGCCTGCGCCTGCGGCCTGCAGCCGCTCCTGCAGCGCCGACTTGTAGTCGCCCACTGCGCCGGAGAACGGTTCGGTCGAGTCCAGCACGCCCACCAGATCGGCCTCGGCCGGCTGAATGATGTAGCGATGGATGAACTCCCGTGCGGGCGCAAGTCCTCCGTCCAGGTACATGGCCGCGATCACTGCTTCGAGCCCGTTGGCGAGCAGGGCAGGCTTTTTCTGGCCGCCGCTGTGCTCCTCGCCCCGCCCCAGGCGAAGCATCGGCCCAAGCTGCATGTGCAGCGCCACCTTGGCCAGGTTGCGGCTGCTGACCAGCGACGCCCGCAAGCGCGTCAGGTCTCCTTCGCGCGAGGCGGGGAAGCGGCGATACAACTCCTCGGCGACGGCCAGGCCAAGCACCGCGTCGCCAATGAACTCCAGTTGCTCGTTGTCCGTGCCCGGCTCGCGGGTTCCGTCCGGGTTGTTCTCGTAGGCCAGCGAACTATGCGTCAGCGCTAGCGTGAGGAGGCTGGGATCTTTGAACGTGTAGCCGAAAAACGTAGCCGGAACCGGAGCCGGCGGCACTGACGGTCGCGGCTGCCGTTTCCCGGCGCCAACTGAGCGTGCGGATGCCTGGTCAGGCCGTGCTCCCGCGGCCGGTCGAGTCTCTCCTGCGATGTCATGGCGCGACGTCAAAATTCAACCCCTCGACGGTACTTTCTGCTCTTCAGTTTACCGGAGTCGAGCCCCCGGCAGGGCTTCCCCGCGGCGGCTCACTGAGGTGGGGTTGGCCGATAGGATTCCTTTTCCGCTTTCCCGGTTGGATCCAGCGGTTCGGAATCGCTACCCATTGATTCTGAATCCTTTGGCGCATCCTGCTGGCCGGAAGCCGACGCCGCCCGTTTGGGCAGAGTGAACGGCTGCTTGAGGCCCTTCTCCGCCGCGTCGCGGGTGTCTGCCTGGCTGTCGCGATTGGTCAGCGCCGCCTTGTATTCGGCGATCGCCTTGTCCCGCTGCGGCAGAATCACATCCGGATTGTTCGGGTCGCGGGCGATGTCGTACATCCGACCCAGATAGATGTGCGCCCAGGCAATCGTGCGCGGATCGTGCGACAGTTTCACCGTCTGCGTCAGGTGATCCAGCGCGTCATCCGGATTCCCCTGCATCAGGTCGATGCGGCCCAGCATGTAGTGTGCCTCCGGGTTCGCAGGGTTGGCGGTTAGCGCGGCATCCGCAATCTCGCCGGCGCCGTTGATGTCGCCCTTCATCAGCTTCATCTCCGCCAGATCGAGGCCCGTCAGCGGACGCGGCGTTCTTCGCACTGGATCGGCGAACGCCAGGTCACCGCCGGAGCCTTCGGGCAGGAACGCAATTTGCTCGTCATGATGCCGCTCGCGGTCGACATCCATGCCGTATACCATCGGCCCGATGCTGTCCTTCAGGCTCATGGCTTCCTTGCCCGAGACGCCGAGCTGGTTGTAGAAGTACTCCACCAGCACCCAACCCTGCCGCATGTCGAGGTCCACCGTCTTGCGGCGCACCGCCTCGGCCTGGCGATCGTAGGCCGACATCTGCGATTCGTACCTATCCTCTTCGGAGCGGTCCTTCATCTCATCCGGCTTGACCGGCACGGGGATGCCGACGTCCATGGTCTGCGCTTCAATTGCCTTGATCAGGCACTCGGTCAGCAGCGCCGTAATGTCGGACTTGTAGGTAAACTCCAGCGGCGCCTGCTGCACCGGCTTCAGCAGCGGCAGCAGACGATCCATCGCGCCGGACCGCGCATACACCAGCGGCTCCACGGTGAAGTGGAGATAGGCATGCCGGATCAGGTCCATGGGCACGCTCGCCGGAGGCTGCGCCGCGGGTGAAACCACCACCACTGAATCCACGCCGTTGTACCGCGCATTGGTTTCCGTGGGCGAGAGCATCGGCTCCAGCAGCACCATGAACCGTCGTCCTTCGTACCCGCTCACTGGCAGATGGAGATAGAGGTTGGTGGTCAAAACCATCTTCGTCATCGGATCGTGAATGCGATCGATGAATCCCTCGTATTCCGGACGATGCTCCACCCACAGCGCATCCAGCCGCGCCGCTTCGGCGAAGTCCCGTACCAGGGACAGCACACCCACGACCTGCCTGGACTCCGGCGGAAGCTCCGTCTCATCCACGGTTGGCGTGAGCATTGGCGGCGGACCCAGGTACAGCGCCAGCGACACATACTGAGCGATCGACCGCCGCGCATCGTTCAGCGCATGCTCGCGGATGAACTGGCACAGCGCGTCGCGGGCATCGCGTGCCGGCGCGGAACCGACCAGTTCGTCATTAATCTCATCGCGGATCTTCAGCCGCACTGGGCTCGACGCAGCCAGCCCGGAGTCGTACCCGCAGACATTCAGCGCCGTCGCCAGGTAAAAGAGCGGCTCGCTGGTCTCCAGCGTAATCGCCGAGCCGGCTGCCTGAGGCTGCGCAATCCGCGGCACCGGAGTCGTATCCTCCGTCGCCGCCGGCGTATCCGGAGTGCTGGAAGACGATCCGGAACGGGAAGGAGGCGACTGCGCCAACGTCGCCCGCTGCAGAGCCAGAGTGCTGACAAGGATTGCGGTCGCAACGGCAGCGATCGGGAGGTGCCGGAATAGGAAACGACGTTTCAGACAGTACACAATAAGGGTTCGACGCTCCCACAGAGTTTAAGAGAGCGTGACAGGGATAGCAAGCGCGTCCCGCCAAGGGACGCATTCGCCTCAGTCGGGCCTGGTCCCGCCGCAGCTGCGCGGCAGCTCGTACTGGGGCGTCTCGCGCAGAACGCTCAAGTCAAAGCAATTCGCGGAGTTATCGGCGCCTGCCATGCTCAGCGCGGTGGACCGGTTGATCATCGCGGCAGCAGCGGCAGCGGTCATTCCAGGTGGCGGCGCCGGGGGAGTAAAGGGCGCCAGCTTCGTCTGCAGCCAGGTGGCCGGGATTCGGTAGCTCTGGAAGATGGTCTGTGCCGTTGGAGCAACCTGCGCTGCCACTGCTACAGGGGCCTGCGCCAGCAGCATGATGTTCTTGTACCGGCCACCGGAATCGAGCGGCAGCGAGCAGAAAACAGCCAGCAGCTTCATCGCACCCTGCGGCGTCGTCATGTCGCCCACGAACCGCCCGCACTGCCCGACCGTCGCCGGCAGCGGCAGTGGCGTGGAGGAATTGATGGTGAGCTGCGGCGCGGGCTTGCCTGCTGCGGCGGCGCTATGCTCGAGCATCATGGTCAGTTTCTGCGCCAGCGTCGCCGTATACGGCATCGACAAGTCCACGCCATTCGAGCCTGTCTGCCCAGGCTGGTACGGCCCATTCTGCGCGACCGCAGTGTTGCCCAGCGAAACGGCCGCGCCCTGCGGCCCGCTCATCTGAATGACCGTGTCCGCCCCCTTGGTCACCTGCCACCCCGACGGAACCCCTGCAGACGCGCTCTGATCGGATGCGGTATACGGCTGCAGTGGAACTGCGGGTGCAGCCGGAGAAGCGGCGGGAGCCGACGGTTTGGTCGACTGGCAACCGGCGGTTGGCGAGAGGAACAGTACAGGTCCCACAGTGGCGGCCACAAAAAGAAGACTCTTGCGAGCGAGGATGAGCACGATGAAAGCTCCTTCCAAAGCATGTGCCGGATATTTGCTGCCTGCAAGAGTAGCACCCGCCCCCATAGCCGGGCGAGAACCCCAGGACAGCGCCAGGACGGATCGCTCGCCGGGCCGCGTCGCCGGCTGGACTTAGCCGCGCACGGAGATGCCGGCGAACGTCACCACCACCCGGCCACGGATCGGCACGCCGAACGCGCTGGCGGGCTCGAATACGCTGCCCAGCATCTGGTCGGCAACCTGCGTGCGAATGGCGTCGTCCTGCGGACCCGAGACGATGGTGAAATCGTAAACGCGGCCAGCCGCGTCCACCGAAGCCTCCACCACGATCGGGCTGCCATGCGAAGTGACGATGTCGCCCGGAGTCACCGTGGAGTAGAGATAATGCGGTGTCGTGATCGCTCCCAGCGGCTCGTCGTTCGCCAGTACCGGCCGAGGCGCCGCAACGGCGCCTAGCAGCAGCGAGACACCGCCCAGCACCACGGTGCCCGCAAATCCGGCGGAGACCTGCACCAACATCGGCCGCACCGAGTTGTCCCACGCCAGGCTGAGCCGGTCGCAGAGCCGCGACTCGCGCCGCGCATGTTCGCGCGAGATCGCCAGCCGCAGTTTCAACCCGAGATCCGCCGGAGCCTTGGCCGGGCCCAGCGAGGAAAGAGCATTCTGCGTATGCCGCCACGCAGCCAGTTCGCTGGCACAAACTTTGCATCCGGCAACATCTTCGTGGCCTTCAACGTGGCGCGAGATTTCGAGCATCTCGTGCCCGCTGATCGCGCCATCGAGATATGAGGAGAAGCAAGCCTGGATCTCTGCGCATTGCTTTGGGTTCATTGCGACACCTCCGTCGCCAAAGCGCGCGGTCCATGCGCACATGGCGACTCGCCTTTGTCCGCCAACAGCAGGCCGCGCAAGGCAGCGCGCCCCCGAGTCAGCCTGGACTTTACCGTGCCGAGATTCACCTGCAGAATCTCGGCGATCTCTTCGTATGCAAAACCCTCAATCTCGCGCAGTACAACCACGGTGCGGAAGACCTCAGGCACCTTCCGCAGCGCCGCCTCGACCCGCTCGCGGACCTCGTCCTGCGCTGCATAGTCAAAAGGAGAACACCTGCCGTCCGCGAGGCTTGCACCCAGCGACTGCGCCTCGCCCTCCGCGTCCGCATCGCAGCGGGAGCAGCACGGCGCGTCCATCGCAATCTCCTGCCGTTTGTGGCGCGACCACCAGCGCCGCTGGTTCGAGGCCTCGTGCAGCGCGATGCGATACAACCAGGTGCGCAGGCTGGCTTCGCCGTGAAAGCCGCGAATGTTGCGAAACACCTTGATGAAGACCTCTTGCGTAATGTCGGAGGCGTCCGCTGGATCCTGCAGGCTGCGCACGATGAGGGAGTAGAGGGGCTGGTGGTAGCGCGCGATCAACTCGGCAAACGCCTGCTCGTTGCCCGCCTTGAGTTCGGCGACAAGAGCAGCCTCCTCGTTTGGAAGATCGACAACACTCGCCAAATTGCCCATTACGCTGCCCGCCTGCATACCGGGTACCCTTAACGTTACGACTTCGATCCATCTGTTGCAAACTGTCGCAGCCGTTGCCATTTGGCTTCCGATCCTGCTGCAAATCCTGAACCCCAATACGCGAGCAGTGAGAGAACTGCGCCGCCGGCGGCCGAGTGCTCGCTCACTCTACTGATATAGACACCAGACAAGGGCGCATTAGTTCCCATTCGCCCGAAATATGTCCTTGAATCTACTGGCGCCGCTCGCAGGCCCCCACCCGGATGATTCAACCAGAGTTTGACTAAGCGGCCCGCAGGTCTGAGAATAGATACAGTCCTTCCCGAAGTGTGGGCCTGTGGCGCAGCTGGGAGCGCGCTTCCATGGCATGGAAGAGGTCACCGGTTCGATCCCGGTCAGGTCCACCAACAACCCCCTCCATATCAACTGCTTGGCAGGAGCACCTTCTGCCCTACCCGCTCGCATAGGTGCTGAATAGGTGCCGGAGCCATTTTGATGTATCCGCGACACGCGGAATAACCTCAACTACTGCACTGGCTGACGGCGATTGATGAGGCCCAAGCGTCGCTAAGCTCACCAGCGCCGAGAGCGGCTAGGCGACCCCTTAATAGTGCCGTGATCAATTCCGAACCTCCCGGAGGCTCAAATAGGTTTTGGTAAAAGCTGACAGCAAGTGCTCGAGAGCTGTCGGCCGACACAGGCCATCTGAAGCCGACAAAGTTCGGAATGCCGGAAGAAACAACATCGTCCAAAAGGCCTCCGGATCGCAGAAGACTGTGGCCCCTAAGTGTTCCGCTTCGACATGAACTCATGAAACACAACCAAATACCCGCTCCTATCAGCCAACCCCTTAGCTGATTGCTGCCGATGTCCTCTGCCATCCCATTTCGATTCAGCCGAATACAGGCATGATCAACACCGGATGGCCGATGAACTCCGTGGCCGCAAAAGTGGAAGATATGAATCGGACGCTGTTGCAAAAGCGCCTCGCTCAGTTTCTTGGAACTTGCCTCCGCTCCCCTTATCTGAATAAACTCTGTATGTTTTATTCCGAGGTTCGCCGCCCCGTCCCGTATCCGATCATGAACCTCGTTTAGTTCTTGGTCCACGGGAAGCTCTTCGTCTGGGTCAGTGCCAACTAGTAAGACACGCAGGTCTCGATTGGTCTGTTTGAGTTGATAAATTAGACGGGGCAACGACACTCGAAGCTCCGGGGGCGGGGCAAAATGAGATCCCTCGAGACGTCGAACCACTCCTGATCTAAGCATGAGAGGTCCTCTTCCGATGGGAAGAAGCTCGACCGGAAGCTTTAACCCCTCAATATCAGAACATACGATCCAATTATGCCGATCCGGTTCATCTCGTAGTGAGGATAAAAGTTCGGGCACGACGCCAAACGCATCACCGACAGCATCGCCGATTTGCTCCATTAGCCGCACAAACTCTTTGTGATCTGTGTGCAAGCTTAAAACATCTTCATCTAATTCCTTAGCTCGGATAACCTTTCGTGGTTCGAGCGCCGTATCGAAAGCTCTTATCTCCCACGGACGAGCTATCAAGATGTTGGGAGTCAGAAACAGATTGGCTACAACACGCGAACTGTCGTGCCTAGAGGCGTCCGAAGCGGTGGGTAACACGACCTGTTGCCTACAAAGCTCCAGCATCCCCAACTCTCCGAGTCTAGGTGCCACGCCGACCACGAACTGTGCCCAGTGCTCAAGCGAATATTCACTAACGCTTGCGTTCGGGCGATTAAACGTGGCTATACACCACGCTCTAAGATCAGTTCTGGCCAGCGGCAACGCAAATGAGACAAAGCTTTCAGAAACGCCAAGTGCGCCACCGTTCGCTGCTATAGCACGCTCAATAGCTTGGCGAACCGATGCCGGCATATCTTGGGCGGTTTCGTCAATTTCTATAATTCTGCTATTCTCCCCGCGCTTATCGCTGAAGGCCAAATGAAATCTCGCCATTGGACGACGAGTTGTTATCTCCCACACTCGCTGAAGAACCTCTCGGCACGCTCGCAGATCGGACGCCGCAGACACCCGCCTAGAAGCTTCTGATATCTCGGCAAGTAGCCGCGACAGAGCGTCGTCTTGCCGACTCTCGGGACTTTGCGACACTACAAGCTTGGCGGCTCGCTTAACTATCCCATTCCGAAAACGGTAGTTCGCTGGGATCTGGGCAGTATCAAGCACAACAGCACCAGATAGCTGGAATTCGTCAATGTCTGGCTGCACCCCGCGGCGCGCCGTAGGCCTATCTTGGAGCAGGCGACGCACGAGATCATGTAAGCCCTTGTTTTGTTGCATATGAAGTACAATGTGCTCCAGGTGAGGCACCTCATCAGCATCAATGGTTTCGAGAGCACCACGAATTCCTTCGACGGTTCTCAACCGTCGCACTCTCGAGAGACGCCGCAGTAGAGGCTCCAAGAAACATGGCTCCGCTCCGGTCGCCTCAAGAAGGATATTCATGACCTCGCTCGTCTCAGGAACGTACTTCTTACGACTTATATAGTCCTTCAGATAGGCCCCTGTTACGGAATCGTCAGCTATCGGCAATGCAACTACACGCGCCATGTGAAATGCGGATTTATCTGACGTCGTTAGATCATGCAGGCTGAGCGATCCTGTAACGATGATCGCGATCCTAGAGACGGGAGGAGACAATACGATCGAACCTCCCCTATCGAGCGGGAGATCTTGCTCAGTTGTCTCCTTCAATGCCCTCAATCGCTGTCCGAGATCCTCTGCAAACCAGCGGGGGACCGACTCTAAATGGTCAATCGTGAGCAAGAGGTGACCCTCTACCAGATCAGCGGCCTGCTTGAGCAAGGTTTCAACTCGACCTGCGGAGGAGTTACTCACTCCTCTCAATTGAACCTTGCTGTCCGCCGCACTCGACAGAATGCGATCAGCGACCTGCTTATACATGTTATCTTCGTAGTCGATCGGAATTCCAAGCATGTCTACGTTGATCGACAGCATGGCCCGGTCGTTCTGAATTCGTTGCGACAACGCCCTTATGAGGGATTGGAGAAGTGCGGTTTTCCCGGATCCAGGTGGTCCTAGAATTGCCAATACCGGATCTTCCTTATACGTCCAATTGAACCGATCAAGTGCCACCGCAAGGGCAGGTGAATCAGGAATTTCAAGGTCCATCAAACCCCACCTCCCTCATCGAGATTTCCTCGGCAGATTCTAGAAGTAAATCGATGCCTCCAGGAGTGGACTCGTAGTCTTCCCGCGTTTTCTCGATAAGAAAGTCTAGATCGGTGCGTACGCAAAAATCCGGCAACCGCCGCATGGCAAACTTGAATTGCCGTACCCGCCTTCCTGCCAAAGGCGCAATTATGCCACCGGTCTGCAGGTTAGCAGACAGTGTTTCAAGATCTCCCAATGTTAGCCGCGCACCAACGTGCTTCAGCGCTATATCCATATCCTTAAGCCGAAACAAATAGTCGTCAATGCTACCTCCAGCTGTTTCGGCCTGCCGAATAAGTGCAAAACACACTAACCTCTCGGCAGCATTTGTGTTCTTTATAAATGTCGTATACACCGCATCGGTAAATAATGGGTCCTTCAACATTTCTTCAATGAGTGTTTCCGGCTCTGGAGGCCGGCCGTTATTTCGATAGTATTCAATGACCTTGGAGCAAAACAATTGGACGAGGTCAGGGCGTCCATTGGTTTCGCTAAGTATCAGCGTCGGTAGAGAGTCCGGGACTTGTATCCCGAGTCTGGCGAGCGGTTCCGTAATCATATTGATGGTTTCACTTTTATTGAGACCCTCCAGATACAACGCCTGCGTGAAGTTATATAGTGGTGTGTCAAGACGATTCTTTGCTTCCATGACTCGCCTAAACCCGGCAAAAAACACCCGGCAGCGATCATGTTCAAAACTAGCGCGGAGCAAGTGCATCAACGCATATTCTTGCCGAGAGTCAAATTCTAGAAGGTGATCAGCCTCGTCGATAAATACCGCCACATCTTCGTTGCGCTTCTCAGGCAGCAGGCTGATATGAGCCGGCAAATTATCGATGATATGCGGCTCGGTTGTCATCTTGTAAGCTATGTCGGGGCGCAGGTGTTCCATTATTTCTTTGCACACATCGTATGTGCTGTGGCACTTACTTCCATACACGGAGGCAGTACGAAGGTTTTCATTATCATTGACCATCCTTAACCGCAGCTCGTTTAGGAGTGATGTCTTCCCAATTCGGCGATTACCCAGTATCGTTATGTTTCCACCTTGTTTTCCTGAAAGAGCTCGGTTTAAGTAATCTAAACGTCCAAAGAAACGCCCGCCAAACGCTGGTCTTCCAGGTTGATACGGCGACAACTTATCGATTCCAAGATACTTGACAATGGGCGATGCAAGCTCTCTCCATGCGGTAGCTCTATCAGGTGCCGCTATCACTCGATCCATCACACTCGAATCAAGAACAACTACTGACTTCCTGCCAAATTGTTGTACCAGATCGGGCGGAGGAGTCGGCCTAATGGTACTCCCGACTACAAATACCATGAACGGAGCACTAACTTGTCGGGTCCGTTCCGCTAAATCAGGTAACACGTTAGTAAGTTGGTCGATTGTTATCTGAGAGTGCCCCGATATCTTGCTCCAGCTGACGAAGGGAGTGATTAGGCTGGCATTCAACTTGAGAACAGAAAGATCGAGATAATGTATTTCGTAGCCGCCGCCGGTTTCAGCCGCCCGATGTCGCGGTATTTCTCTCTTATCGACCAGGTGGGTTATGAATTTGCCGGGTGGTTGAAACAATTTGTTCTCCTGAGTACGAGGTTCCATGTCACTCACCCGGTGCCTTCCGATATACCAAACGATGACGAAGAAGTATTTCGATACCTCTATGGGCATGCTGCCGATTCAACCCAAACAAAGACCAAGCCTTGTCCGTAATCGCGGCTGCGCTGTCTGGTATCAGAGTCAGCAGCTGCTTAAGGCGAGCATTCGTATCGCGATCCCCAATGCTATACCGGCTCACACGACCGACTGCCACGTCCCGTCGCACTCGAAACCCACCACCTGGCATCTTTTCTATTTTGACCTCGTCGTTGCGCATTATTCGATCGTTTGGAGCTAGGGATATCACTGGCGTCGATTCAATTGATTCACGCCATTTTGTTACGTCTAGGGCATCTTGGCCACAACAAAGAATAGGCTGACCGTCAAACGCGATCGTAGGGGCCCACGTTATCAGATCTTCGTGGATGTCAGACTCGTTCGCCCCCCCATACCTGCGGTTGTCCCCGAGAGCGATGTGCGCGGTGCCGTTACATTTCTCATCGAACAGTGCGCTTCCCGTCAACTTGTGAATGCCGTCGTTCACACCTATCCCCAATTCGGCCAGTTCGCCGAAGCCCGAATGCGCACGGATATAGTTCAGCAATCGTCCAAATGCCTTATGTGACGAGCAATCTCGGAGTAAAGGTTCAGACAAAAAGCCATTATCGAATTCAAGTATCAGGGTCTCATTAGGGGCGATAACATGATCTTTGAATGCGCCATTTAGACTGAATGTGCCTGTAGCTCTATGCTCTAAAGGGGCCACAAAGACTTCGCCCCCTGGAATGTTACCCCACGTTCCCGCAGGAATCACGCCAGTGCTAGTGATTGGGAACCTGTCGATGCCCTTCAGCTCGATCTGCAAGTTATGTTGACGGTTGGGGTCGGGCTGTCCATCGGAGAGGAGTTCATAAGTGATGAGGGAGACGCTTCTCGCCAGAGTCATTGCCAGCGTAAGGTCATCGCATCGTTGTTCCACCTTCTGATAGTCAACAGCGAACTTGGATCACCTCTCGTCGTCAAGTAATTGAGGCTACACTCGAAATATCTTGAAGCTAGTGACCCGTCGGAGCCACTTGAAAAACGTCGGAAACACTGGGGGGCATTAGATCTTGCGGGCCGTCACATCGGACTTTTATCCGATAGCGGCCGGGAGGAGACGACGGCATTCTCCCTTGCCACCTCGAGTCCCTCCGTTGTAAGTTGATTTGCCTCGGGTATTCCTGGGCGTCATTCGATGAAATAATCGCAGTGACGCTCTTGGGTTCGGCTTCTGCATGCACATCAGCCACGATATCGATAGATTCGTTGTCGGAATATTGGTCCGCCACCACCAGACGAATGAATGGTCGGGGTAGAGGTGAAGTAATCGGGGACTCCGCCGATTCGCTGGGCCCTTTGAGATTTGCTAGACGCTTAACTTGGCTCTGTCGAAGCCATTCTCGTAATGCGTCGAGCACCTGGACATTGTTTTGAATGCAAGCGTGTGTTTCGGCGTAAAACGGAAGTGCCCAGTTTCCACTCAGTTCCAGTGGTATGGCACTGGCGAGCGGCACAGTACCATCGCCATAAGAGAGTTGCGTGTCGATATTGGTAGACAAACCCTCGGTGGGATCAAATGCACCGGCACTGTATCGAACACTCTGAAGTGTCTCCTGTTCGATGCCGATGACTGGTTGGAGCCGGTAGGAGCTTTGATAGTCGCTCCGGAGCACGTTCGATTGTAATGCGGCATTTATCTCGTCATGAAAGGCTCGGCCCGCCTTTGCACGAGTTAGATCGAGTTGGCCGCCATCCCCCAATTCGGTCGGTCGAATGACAGCGCCACCGCCCATCTCTATACACGGATATGTCGGTAACAACTGATATGTGGAGGGCAATGACCTAAGCATAGGACTCACATCAGTCCAACCGATGGTATGGCCGTTAAGGATGTAATTTAGAGCCTTGACTGAACCCCGAAACGGCGTGCCAAATGTGATCAAGGCGCGACAATTCAGCCAGCCACCAAGCACCTCCGTGTAGTAACGGGCGACAAGCCCCCCCATGCTGTGCGCGAGGAGGACTACTTTCGCGTCTGAATGACCAGACTCGCGTCTCCATCTATGAAGTTCTCGGTCAATCAGGCGCGCCAGTCGTTTTGCACTGGCACGATTATCTCGACGCCAATCGTACGGGAATTGCAGCAGGTTAGCACCGTCTGCCACGTTTAAGTTTTCCAGCAAGAAACGGATCAAGCGGTCGTAGCCATCGACTTTCCAGAAGCCGGGCAATATCTGAAGATCTGATACGAGCCTTGTGGCTCTAACGCCGTCGGGCGCGTAATCGGCGTCCAAATCGTCGTCCGCGGAGAGTATTAGGTCTGAGATCGACTTTCCACCTGAGAAAAGATAAGTAGAGAAGGCACGGCCAGACAGACCCCATACCTCCGTATTCTCCCGCTCCAAAACACTGCCCATTATGCCTGGCAATACGATGACTAGGTCGCGTATATTGATCCCCATCTGGAAGTCCCCTTCTGCAGAAGTGGCTGTTTCTTGCGCGATTTGATATTACTCGGAAGTTGATGCTGTGTCTTCATATCTTTGAGTAACCCCTCCGCGCCAGCGTCAACTTCGTTGGGAATCAATTAGAACGCGAACGTCAACGCCCCCATCCACGGGATCTAGGATGAGGTCGTCGAAACCCTGAGTGAAGTTTCTATGACCCCATCGATTCCGTAGATTGTAGACAGCGCTTTCACGGTATGTCCGCTCGGAGGGATCCGCTGCTGTCTTCTAAATTGCCGGCAACAGCATTTCGACGACTTGGGCGTTGGCGTCACGCTTCTGCTGAGACACTGCTCGCGTATAGATATCGAGCGTCGTCCGGCTGTTCGCGTGGCGCAGTAGCTCCTGCGCAGTTTTGATGTCCACCCCCATCGCCCGCAGGTTCGTCGCCAGCGAATGACGGAATGAATGCCAGCCGATGACCTTGCCCTTAATGCCGGCCCGCTGGAGCGCAGGGCGGATGCTACGCTTCAACAGACTGTCGGGACTGAGCGGCTGCTTGCCGTTACGCCGAATTGACGGAAACAGGAAGTCTCCCTCGTCCCTGTAGACCGACTCCTTTTTCCATTCAAGCAGTATTTTCAGGACGTGGGGATGAAGCGGAACCGGGCGTCGGGAACAAGCGGTCTTCGTCTCGCCGAATCGGTTGCGCACACAGGAACGAACAACGTTGACTTCGAGGGTATCGACGTTGATGTCGGACCATGTCAAGGCAATCAGCTCCGACCTCCGCAAGCCGGTGCTCCCTGCCAATATCACCATTGCTCGGTCCCGAATAGAAAGCTCCGCCATCAAGGCCTGAAACTCCTCCGGGGTCAGAACATCCTTCTCCCTCAGCCGCTTGGAAGAGGTACGGGCTTTGCTGATTGGATTGAACGTCAACCACTGGTGACGAATCGCGTGGCTATACAGGACCGAAAACGCCGACTTGAGCTTCGTCTTGGAAGCCGGTGCCAAAGGCAAGCCGTCCAGCCAGCGCTCTACATCAACCGTACGCACTGAAGAGAGGCGGCTTTTCCCCCAGCGCGGTTTGAGGTACCTACTTATCAGGACTCGGTGATTCTCCTGACTGGAGAAGCTCTTCCGACTCAGTTCGTATTCATCATAGTGCGCGATGAGTTCAGAGACTGTCTGTGGAACGCTCACAACGCGGTTGATGTTTTCTCTGAGAGCGGCCGCGGCCTTTTCTGCATCACGCTTCAACGGCAGCTCGCTAACAGTTCCAACAATCTGCCTGCGGTACTTCTTCTTGCCCTCCCTTTCGTCGTAATATCGGAAAACCCAAACGTCCGCGGTGCCCTTCCGTTTTTCCCGGAGGAGGCTCCCCCTTTGAAACCTGCTGCTCACGCAGCTCTCCGTAGCTGGTCTTCACGACCGTTGAACTGAGATCCGACCCACACTAGGAGTTCATCTTCAAAGAACCGCCACAGTCGGCGACGACCTTCACCGAGTGGATGAGCAGGAACATATCCGGTGCGAGCCCAGCGGATGAGAGTTCGGTGATCCATATGCAGCAGGAGGGCTGCTTCGACGGCGGTCAGCAGCTTTCGTTTGGCGGGAGGACAGTCCGGCGGCATACCCGGCTGCGGCATCAACTTTAGTTTCTCGTTCATTTTGGTTCCCTCTATATATATGTTGGCAATCTCGACGATGCCGAGATGGATCAGATGAGTACATGGAGCTGTTCGGGATCTGCCCCCCACCACCGCGGTCGATCGCGATGATGGGGAACAGTCGGCGTCAGACGGCTTTGAGAGCTAGCGGTGGGAGTACATCGATCAGGGACTCCGACTTTACGTAGCCCAGAGCGCTCTTGATCGCACGCAAGTCGCAGCCTCCTTCGCAGAGGCGTGCAGCCAGGCTGCGGCGGAACTCATGCATCCCGAAGCGCTCAATGCCAAGACGGTCACACCAGTTGCTGAGGGTGTGACGAATCAGAGCCGCCCCCAGGCGGCCTCCGTATCGGTTGGCAAAGAGCACTGGGGAGGTGTCATCGTTGCGCTTCGTCGTGAGGTAGTCGCAAACTGCCTTGACTGCCCGAGCCGACAGAAAGAATTGTCGTTCTTGGCCACCCTTCACGCTCGGAACGGTGCCGGTGGCGATGGTCTGAATGGACTCACCCGGGAGCGTGTGAACTCCGATCGTAATCATGTTCCGATCGAGCAGGACCAATTCCGATGCCCGAAGACCGGACTCCATCAAAACCAAGATGACGGCCTTATCCCTGAGATCGTCAACGCCATCGACCAGCGCGTCGTAAACATCTTGGCTGACAAGCGGCGTGGAAGGAACCGTAGCTGCGCGGTGGTACAGCGCAACCCATGCACTTACATCACTAACTTCTACCTTCTGCTCTGCTGCTGTGTTCATTTCTTTCCTCGTGGTGCGGTTGCGCCGGCAATGCCGACGATTAAGGTTGACCCGGCGGAGGGACTGACACCATCGGGTAAAGTCCTGAGCTGCCCCCGTTCTATCGCTCCGGCATCGTGATGCCAAAGCCAACTCTCAAACTGGGGAAAACTGGCGGACAAATTCCATCGTGCTGAAATATTCCCGCGAGAGCCGTTCCGGCTTTATGTGAAAATAGCGCGTTGTTGTGTTCAAGCTGGCGTGTCCCATGAGTTCCTGGAGAACCGCAGCTGACATCCCCGAGTTCACGCTCCGCGTAGCGAAGCTGTGCCGGAACTGGTGGACGTGAATGTGTGAAAGGTTTAGTCGCGTGCACCATTTGCCCACAATCTGCTGAATTGCCCTGGTGCTCAGACGGGACTTTCTTGAAGACAGGAAAAGAGCCGGCAGGTCGTCCTTCATTCGTTGCTGTGCGATGTAGGCGGCGACGGCTTGCATGGCCTTCGGACCGACCAGGAAAGAACGCTTCTTGCTGCCCTTGCCGATGACTTCGCCAGAGCCGAAATATTGCAACGAGCCGTCTGGCTGCTTTTTCTTCGTCAGCGTGATCGTCGTTTTGTCCAGCTGGCCGAGTTCGCTCAGACGTAGACCGCTATACAGGAAGAGCAGTACGATCGCCCTGTCCCGAAGGTCGGCAACGCCGTCAACCAGCTTCGCCAGGATGCTGTCATCGACATCCCGGGGCTTCTCGTTGCGCACCTTGGGACGCCTGAACCTTTCAACTGGATTCCGGACAGCTAGGTCGGAGTCACCGCGGAGCCATTCGTAATATGCCGAAATCACGGTGAGGCACCGGGCAATCGTGGCCGGGGCCAGACTGTCCGACACCGTCCTGCCCTTTGTGTCTTCGAGGTACCGGAGGTAATCGGCAATCGTTGACTGTTTGACCTGGTTGGTGCGGAGGCCTTTCTCTTTCAGAAAGGTCCCGAACCGCGTGAGGTCCTGCCGATAGGCGCGCAAGGTCTCCTTACTCTTTGTCTGCGACGACAAAGACACTATGAAGCTATCGATTTTCATGATGGTCCCTTTGGGTGGTGCAAGTGTGGGCGGTGAACATTGCGGGTAAGATCCACTACCCGCAATGTCTCCTAAATCACTGGTGGTATTGCAGTTACGTCTGTAGCGGAATTCATCGCTGCATAATCAAGGAGTGAAAAGGTTTCTGAGTCATCAGATTCCAGTTGCTCCTGTAGCTTGCGGTAGCTCTCTTCGTACTGGCGCTTGACCGTGACGTCGAGAACCCGGATGTACTTCTGCATTGAGTTCCAGCTCACCCAACCTCCCAGGACCTTCAGCACCGCGAGTTCCATCCCGCCATTCATGAGGCGCGTTGCCCAGCTATGCCTGCACCGATGGAATTTGAAATCGCACGCGGGAGCAGGATGGTGCCCCAGCAGCTTCTTGAAGTGCGAGCTCATGGTGCCTGTGGTGAAGCGCACGAGCGCCGTACTGTGAAGCAGGTGGTCAGTACCACAATCGGAGCTGCGCTTTGCCAGCCAGACCTTGAGATACTTGGCCACATCAGAGTGGTATGGCACTGTACGCGTCCGGCCGTTTTTGGTCGGCAAACGAACGAAGATTTCCTGCTGGTCCTGGTGGACGTCCTTGAGGCGAATATTGCAGACCTCGCCCACCCGCAGCCCGCATTCCTTACCAATTGCAAACGCGAGCGTGAGCGCTACGTCGCCGCTACCCTCCACGATGTCCCAGATGAAGGCAAGGTCCTTATCGGTGTAGGGCCGTGCCTCGGTCGGAGCGCCACGCTGGCTATGAAACCGTGGGATAACAGGGTTGGCCATATCGAAGCGGCCTTCAAGGATATTCGAGTCGTAGAAGGTCTTGATGTGCCCGATGAAGTTCCCGTTTGTCAGGCCGCGTGCGCGTTCGTGTTTGATGAACCGCGACACAATTCGCGGGGTCACATCCTCAAACTTGGTCAATCCCTCCTCACTGAAGATGTAGCTGGAGAAGTTCGCCAGGGTGACCTTGACCGAGGGCAGGGTGTTCTTGTTGTAGTAGGTGTTGAGGTCGATGTATTCCTCGACGACGGGACGCAGCGGATTGTCCTTCCCGAATGCGCGCTCGCTGTAATGAAGGAACATATGTTCGCGGTTGCAAAAGACCTGTCCATCCTCTGTCCTCTGGTGCCTCCGACCCCGTACCTCATCGCCGCAATGACCGCACGGACCGTTCAGCGTCGGGTCGCGTGAAGTGTGATAACGGTTGTCGCAGGCGGAAGAACAGAAGTAGTGCTTCTTCATCATCGCGACGAGTCCGCCGGGAACGATAGCGCTGCATCCGGGCCCCTCACACTGGCCGTCTGGACGCTCCTTCTTCTGATACTCGCCCGGGCGGTACTGGCCTGGCTTGTACTTCCGGGCCGCCCTCATCTTTGCTACAAGTGCGTCTTGCAACTGCCTTGGGTTACTGGACATAATCTTGCTTCCTTTTCGCGATCCGGTGGTAGGTAGCGATGAGCTCGCCGACCTCGTGAGAATCAATTCGGAGCTGTCCGCAGATGCGGATGGTCCTAAGCTGGCCCGTGGATATGAGCCAGTCGATCTGTGCCTCGTCGAGCTGCATCACATCGGGCAGTTGCTCAATCTGATATAGCCGGCGTTCGGATTCTGTATTCATTGCTGTCATCCTTCGAGAGTGATGGAGGACAGGGTGAGTGCCAAAGACAGCCCCGCAAATCAGTGCGCTGCGGTTGCGATGGAACTTTTTCCCGTCTTGCTCACACATTGCAACGAAGGAGGGGTCGAGCCAAACACATAGCGAAATTACTGGGTTTTCGACAGAATCGAGCATTTCACCCTCCTCCATTGCATCTTGCAGCCGGGAGAACCAGCGGCGTAGGCTCCGTCCGGAATCAAAGTCCGCGGCCTCGCCCGCAGAGACTTCCTGCTGACACGACTGAGAGTGCAACAAAGGAGGGTTCGAGCCATCGACATAACGAAAAATGCTGGGTTTTTCAGCAATTCGTCACTGCAAAACGGGGTCAGTCTGCCGCGATCCGACCAGGGGCAGGCAACAGGTGCTGGTAAGGTGGGAACTCGATGCAGGCACCGATTAACCTGTAGAACTCCAGTTCACAGATGGAGATTGCCCAGCCAATCAAGAGAAAATACAGCACTATCTGGAGTGCGCTTACCAGGCCTATCCGCATGGGACATCTCCCTCCTCTTCAATGTCTTCGAAGTCAAATGGGACCTGAACAAGAGGCGGCGTCGGCATCCTGGGCCAGGCGAATGGATCGGGCCACTCAGTATCGGCGGCGGGGACGGGCATACTGCTTACGGGTGTTCTATTCATGCGTTTCTCCAATGAAAACGGCGACCTAATGGCCGCTGGGCTATTGATACGGTTTACGTTATATGCCATATAGAATGTATTTTCGTAGCGTGCTCGGAGGGTGTACGATAAATTCCGAATGGAATGGATGTGAGATGAGTGGCCACTAAAGATGAAGATGTATTCGACGCGTTCGTCCAGATCTGGTCGGACTGGTGGTCCGGGGTTCCGGATTCCTTGAAGCGTCAAGAGTCGAGCGTGGTGGCCCGCCTTTTGATGCTGGGCTTACGGGAGGGTGGAATTCGCCAGTCGGACCTGCAGGAAGAGTTGAAGATGAACCAGCCACACTTGTCCAAGCTGACAGATAAACTTCGCGAGGCGGGTTGGACCAAGGAGAAGACGGCGAAAGCCGATCGCCGCGTCAAATTGATTGCGACGGCCGTCAAGGGTCAGGAAAGGTTGGCCACTCTGAAGGAAGGGCTAGCACACCTGCTGCCGGCAACGGGGGCAACGCAAACGCCGGCTCCGTCTCGAAAATCGACGCGGTCGTCTGGGATTCGTAAGAGGGTCGTGCCGCAGCGTGGACAAGGAACATTCGATTTAGGGTGAATGGCCGCTGGATCCCTCGGGCTCTGAAAGGGGTACAGTGAGTGCATGGAACAACACCGTGTTTGAGGCCCTGAAATCGCTGTTCAAGAGAAAACCCAGGCAGGCCGTCCCGTACCGGCCGGTCTATATCGGAAACAATCAGAGCGGCAAGTACCATCGGGATGATTGCGAATTTGCAGGCATGATGAGGCGTGGTCGTCGCTTTCTCATCAATCAGGAAGTCGCTACCGATGAGGGGTTCACCCCGTGCAAGGCCTGCCAGCCAGATCGCAATCCATATAAACGCGGTGAATGGACCCCCGACTTCTGGGACAGCTCACGATAGGTTGCGTGGGATGGCGCCGCCCGGACACGGAACGCCTTTAAACAGCAGTGGAGCGACACATCGCCGCTCCACTGCAACGAGAACTGACCCCTCAGGCCGCGACCGGGAACTGGCGGATGGCAAGCGGTTTCAGTTCCTCAGGCCACAGCTCGGGCTCGCCGGAGTGGCCATCGCGGCGGCCAGAGTTATTGAGGATGACCAGTTCGTTGCCATCGAAGACAGGTTTGCGCCCCAACTGCTTCACGAACACTTTGACCTCTTGCAATTTGGACTGCTCGATCAGCCGATCTGCCCAGGCCACATCAAAGGGACGAGCTCCACGGCCGGACTCACCGCCGATGATCAACCAGTCGATCGCTTCGAGATCCAACTCGCCGAGATCGCCAAGAAGTGGTTCCGCACTGACGAACCGAATAGTGGCGGGGATTGACTGAAGGACTGGAATTCGGCGTAGGGCAAATTCGCGGTTCTCCGCGCTCACCCCCAGCCAGACGTTCGGGTAGCCATCCCCCCAATCTTTCGGCAGGAAGCGAGCGATGTTTGTTGGGCGCTTCGTCAGCAGTTGCCAGTCCAGAGACGGCGTTGCCCGAATGAGGTCCCAGAGACGCTCCCGAGTTTCTGCTGGCGCCTCCCCGTCGAAGATGTCTGCCATCGATGCGCAGAAAACTTTGGTGCGAGTTCCCGCCGCTTCCGCCTGGCGGTTCCACTTGATCGGATTGCGCCAGTTGATGTCGCTAGTCACGCGGCGTTCCGCTCCGGGCCCCCAGTTGCCTTGTCCCATGCGCTTGTTGAAACCTTCTGCATAGCAGTTATCGCAGCCCGTGCTGACCTTGGTGCAGCCAATCCAGGGGTTAAACGTGTGAGTGGTCCATGAAATCCCGGTGTTTTCCATATAGACAATGCTCCCGCCGGTGTTTAGCCGGACTTGTTGTGGATCGTTGAACTTCGATAGAGAGGGGTCCCGAACCAAGGCTCCATCCGACTTCGAGTCGGGGCCTGCAAACGAAATCCCTGCTCACTGTCGCAATACTGAATGTGGGAGGGCAAGGTATCAAACAGATAACTAAAACACTGAGTATTTCCGCGAAATGCCATCTCTGAGAACGTGGAACCGCCGAAGTCTTAGTACTGTGCGGGTCTGCGCAGGTCGAGCATTAGCGCCAGTTGGGCGCTCCACGAAGGTCACACACGAGACCGTCACATAGATTCCATATGGCATGTAATACCTAGATCTAGCTCAAATCAAGATGGATTCCGAGTGGAATACAGGTCCAGTAGAGCGCCTTGGATTCGTGCGCCTATGGCCCCTCAAAAAGGTGCGCTGGCTCTAGGGGCGTGCAGAGAGTAGCTCCTTGTGCCAGGGTCCAGAATGGGCCTCCGTAGCGGGCAGCCAAGGCAAACGACGTGACCTGTAGAGGTCTCTTGAGGCATCGGCTAACAATGTTGTCTCATATGGCCTCTGGGTCACTAGGCGGCCGTACTGCTTGGCGCCTCCTATACTAGCCATCCTTATAGCCCCTATTTCCCTCGGCCGCTTAACAACATCAGACACTGCCTTTGGCTCGAGCAGATGCCAAGAGTGCAATGAGGGATAGGGCGTGCAACGTAGAGAGCACCGACGTCCACGGTTCTACCAAGAATTCGACTCAGTTGCGACCAACCTAAATCTGCATTTCTACGGACGAAATGCCGTACAAGCACCACTGGAGATTTCATGAAAAAGACAACCGATTTACGTATCACGCCCAAACGGCTCGGCCTAATATTGGTCGAAGCGTTTTGCGCCCGTTGCTTCTGGTATCAGCTGCACCTTTTGTTCAAGCAACCCTTCAGCTTCTTCGGCGGCGCAATCTTCAAAAACATGGAACAAGCTGAAATGGCAATCATCGGTGCATTTCTGGAGAAGGATGGAAAGCTCCCGAAAGAGTTCGCACCATTTTGTGATGTGGTAGGCCGGGTCGAGTATCCACGGAACTGGAGAACATATAAGCACGTACTTGATTCAGGTGTGGAACTTTACGGCGAGCCCGATGATATCTTCGAGTTCGCCGACGGAACCATCGTCGTGATCGATCACAAAACCGCACAGGCGAAGGGTGTCGGGGATCCGCTTCTTCCCTGCTACGAAGCCCAGGTTATTGGCTACAGCCTTATTGCTGAACATGGTCTGTTGCTGGGAGAAGTGTCCAAGGGCGGACTGTTCTATTGGAGTGCCAATCACGAAACAGTGATCTCTGAACCGGACCAATTCTACCGCGGGCAAAAGCTCTGGATGCCGTTCTCCCCAAAGCCACACTCGATCGAGATTGACTACACGCGGCTCGACGCGCCATTGAAGGAGGCAATTGACCTATGGGAAGCCAAGACGCCACCGGCTCGCTCTGATAAGTGTTCAGACTGCAAGAAATTCGATGCCCTTCTGGCAGTTGAAGCTGAAGTGCAGACGCAATTGAATCTGAACGACAAGATGGTCCTCTCCGGCGCGGGACGTAGCGGGTGGGCACTTGATCAGGTGACGCGGCGCGCCTATATCGAGAACTCTTCCCGCTCTTCGGCTATGCGCGCGCTCTTGGATGAGGCGAGCGACCTCACGTTCGCGAGCGATGGGGTGATGGCGAATTGGGAAGCGGGCTACGACGGTGGCTTTTAGCAGGACGGCGTTCACGCCGCCGCGATACCGCGGCGCGGCGACCGTTACTGGGCTGAACCGGAACCTGCCATGGGTCCTTGGTAAGAGCTGAACCGTAGTAGGCACAGGTATGGTGCGGCCTGAGGCAGACGATCAACGCGGTCATCGACCGTCTGCTTCGGCCGGCCATCATTAGCTCACAGGAACATTCATCTCCTTCCGTAGATTCGATCTGAGGGCATAGAGCCGGTTGAGCCTAACCCGAATTTCCTTTAGAGTCTGCTTGATGGCCACAGTCCAGCCGGGTGTGTTGTCTACAACTGCCTGCTTCTGCATCCCCTGGAGCTCGGTGCGCTGAGCTTTCAGGTGTTCGATTGTTTCGTTATATCTGCGGAGGGTGTACTGGTGCGGTGTTTCTTTGGCATATGGATTCATGTTGTCAGAGTGCCAGTGAAGACGCACTGAGCCAAAGGTTGTTGGTGGTTGCCGTCTCGCAAAGAACAATCAGCCACCCCAACTGCCCAACAATCGATCCGATATATTCCATCTGGAATGCAGTTGATTCATGCACTTGGAATATCCTCCTGAGAGGGTTGTGATCGGGCACCCGGCGACACGCTAGCGCTGACAGATCAAGCCAGTCTTCGAAGTCGTCAACGCTGAACCTATTCTTGCCGTAGGTGCAACGGGGGGGGGCGTGATGTGGACGTTCTCGCTGCGTTAGTCCACGCGCGCACTGTCAATCCAGTCCGGAGAAGGCTGTATCGATCCGAGAATCCTTGCAAATATCCGGCTCACAGCGACGACATCGCAAAAGGTGGTTGCGTCTTCCGCTCGAGATCGGCAAGTTGCCGCTGCCAGCGACGCCCGCCACGCAGAGCGCGATGATCGAACTTCGGAGTGATTTGCATGGTTGGGTTGAACAGGTGAAGCCAGTTGAAGTCCCATTCGGCATCCAGGGTGCTCATCAGCTTGGTGACGTATTCCACCCCTGGAAGAGCGGGGTCGTAGGTTCGAATGTCGACGACGCCGTCGTTCTCGGTAGCTTTGCTCCGGTGAACTAGGCGACGCCAGATGCTTTCGATCTGCGAGGCTGCGATTGGCTTCAGGGCCGTGAGGCAGCAGTGGAAGTGCCATGGCACCGCCGCCCCTGACTTGGTCCGGCTTTCCTTCCCAACCACGTAGCAGATGCGAGTCCTCATCTCCCGCTCGAGTTGGTCGATCAAGGCCTTGAACTTCCGGTCGGCGGTCTCTGCCCGGACGTTCCACGTGAACTCCAGGGTCACGAAGAGCTGCCAGTCAATGGGCTGTACTAGGTCAGCCGCAGCTTCAGGGATGGCCCGATCCCGGTATTGCTTTTCGTCATCATGGCGGTTCCGCTGTTCCATGTACATATGGCCTCTCTGTCTACTACTCATGTTCTGGACACACCTCGTCCTAGGGGCGTTCTTTTCAGCAGGAGGCTATCCGCCGTACTGCCGCCAGATTGTCTGGACTAGCGGGAATCCGCCCCTCAGCTCCGCCCGACCCTTTGGTCGCGGCTGGCGAACGCGATCACTGCCAACTGTTCAGAGGAATACACGGAGGGTGGTTTCGAGCCAAAGCTGACTCGAATGAGGCCGGTTCGCGGCGCGTGCGCGGCGCAAGGGAAGTTGCCTACGGGAGGGATGGCCTAGGCAGCAAGAAGAAGGGCTGGCCGGTCCACGGACTCATCCAGTAGGACCCACCGGCGTGGATTACACCAATGTTTATATTTACTTACGAAAGTAGATAAATTCATGCCATATGGAATAAGATTCCATATGGCATTAGTAACAGCTACCGCTCGCCTATGGTCAGGATGTTCGCTCAGGCCAGTGGCCTGGATCTCCGCCACGGCCCTGGCGCCAGCCGTCCGCTGGGACTAGCGTCGACAATCGCTTGGAAGTCGCCGGCCTGCTTCCATCCAAACGCCTTGCAAAACAGATGCTCGGCCAGATCGCCCGTGGGGTTATTTGCACTCCGAATGACACCGCGGCGCACGCAGTTCATCTCCTACTCTGGCATGCAGCGTCAAGATTCGGGTGGAGTTAGGTTGGAAAGATCCATAGGCGGCAATTACTCTGAGGCGACCTTAGTGGCGAATATGCAGGGCTCCACCGTGCCGGGAGCCGCCAGGATCGGCCACCAGAACGGATGACCCGACCAACCTAGTTCTTTAGAGCCTTCCTGCTCCAACAGTATGAGTGCGGGTTTCGATCGCAACGGATTAAGCACGACGGGACGGAGTGCTGCACCCATGACTGAAAGCCCTGATTTATCGCCAGACTTACTTCGCGATAGCTTTCTCCCTGTTTCCGCAAGCATCAGAACTCTGCCGTCCCCGCCATCCCTGACGTCGGAATAGTAATCGAGAAGCCCTCGCATGGCGTCCCACTCAAAATCGCTATCAGAGAGCTCCAAAGTCTTTTCCAGGATGGACAAGATATGTAAGGCGCTCCCGCGGTCTATTTCAACGAAACTCTTCTTATTGCGGATGTTGTCGGGAATAAGCAGCTTCAGTTCGCGATCAGCCGTGGTCATTTCGCGCACACCACGCGTCTTGAAGCCCGTCGGAAGGTAGAGCCCCATTGGCTTCAGCGTGACCGTATTGCTCATCAGTATTTTATTCGGTGCGCACGGCCGAACTCGATTCTCCGAGTCAGCCTGGATGAACACTACACCCTTCTCGTGGGCATTGCCTTCGAAGGCTTCACGGAGAGTGTTCTCAAATTGATTGATGGTATAAAGACGATCATAAACCGCCTGTGATGTGTAGAAGCGTGTTACCGCAAGATCGCGCCGGTCGCGGTTGCCATACATTCGTGAATGTTGCAGAACGGTGTCCGCCTGCATCGTTCTAGGGTTACGGCCGTAGTAGAAGGCAATTAGATTGGGGATAGTGATCCCTCTATCTAGAATGCTTCCACCGACAAAGATATTGAATGGAGTTCTCAGCTTCAGTTCGGCCCTCTCATCCAGGAGCGCCATGACGGCGTGATCTGAGTTGACGGTCTCCTTGACGATTTCTCCGCCGCCCAATGCTTCAATGAACATGCCGAATGCATCCTTGGCACTGGGCACCCGTCCCTTGTCGGCTTCAATAGAGGTCTTCAGATCGGCATAGGCGGCATCGAAGATCTCTCGTAGCTGCTCCGGCTTAGCTGTCGCCGTGGTGACCGCCTCTTCAAAGATCCAGTCGATGACCTGGTCCTGCCACGCGTGAGCGGCCTTCTGAGTGTCGTTGTGAATGACCATCGCGTACTTGCGCTTCTTCTCTCCGAGATCGGCTTGCTGCCAGCGACGAACGCTGGCAGCAAGCACGAATGTCATGATCGCACGTACCAAGCCCGATGTATTAGGCGAGTCAAGTACGTTGTCGCGGCGAATCCTGCGCCTATCGGGTCTACGTAATGCGTCCTGCTCGTCTGTCTCTACGCTTACGAATAGGGAAGATCGAGGGTCAGCTTGCTCAGGCGCGGCAAAATAGTCGTCCCCTCCCACATAGCCTGAGTGAATGGGCAGAATCTCCGTAAAGGCGGGCTTCTTGGGTTTGAAAACATAGTCCTGCTCTTCGTCAGGCTTGTAACTGTCCGGTTGAAGGTAGAGCGAATAGGGCGTAGCGGTGACCTGAAGGTAGGCTACTTTGGTGACCAGTCTCCGAAGAGCGTCCATCTTCTCAGCGATCTTTCCCTGTTCAATGAGAGAGCTGTCTTTCGAACGCACAAAGCGAATGCTCGCCAAATCCGCCTCGTCATCCACGATCAGCACGCGCTTGCTCTTAAGGTCTGGATAGTCCACGTCGAAGAACTGAATCATCCTGGCCAGGTTCTGGGCTTGCTTCTTGGCGACAATCACCAGCTTTCGGCGTTGCTCGCTCTTAGTGAGTTTGCCCGGAGGCTGCATGATGTCGAATACAAGTACTTCATCCTCATCAACAAAGTCTCTCAAGTCGTTTTCGAGGCGTGCTACAGTCTGGGCTGAAAGAGTCTTTGTACCTTTCGTGAACACGACAGCAATATCGAAGCCGCGGTCAAATGCACGCGCTATTACACCTACAAATGCACGCGTTTTCCCTGACTGGATCTTGCCGAGCAACATGCCAGGGCGGTCGCCGGTCGTCGAAGTATCCTCTAGCTGCTTAACAACGCGGTCAATGCACGCGGCCAACTCGACGTCGTCCCCGCGTTTATCTCTCAGAGCAGGATAGAAGCCCATGGTCACAGCGTTCTCTTTCCGGAGGAATCTCCATTTAGCTTCTCATTAAGCAGTGGCCCTATCATCTAGAGGCGGTTGATCGTCGTCGCTTACCGACCGCAGCGGCAGAATTATTCTTGACCTTCGCGAATAACTTGACGAGCTTCACAACCACCCTGCCAGGGTCCGCTTTGATCTCATGTTCCCAGTACCTAGCGACTGTCCAACCTTTCTCTTCGCAAAGCCTGGCGACCTTTTCATCGCGCTTCCGATTCCTCTCCACCTTCATAGACCAGTATTTCTGGTTGGTCCCCGGCTCCCGATAGCACTTCGGGCAACCATGCCAGAAACACCCATCGATAAAGACAACGACCTTTCTCTTACCGAATACGACATCGGGATGGCCAGGAAGCGAGCTGTCATGCAGGCGGTACCCCCTAATGCCTACCGCCCAGAGGGCTTTTCGGAATGTCACCTCGATCGAAGTGTTCTTGCTGGGGACTTCCCTCATGATCCGGGAGCGTTGCTCCGCCGTTTCTGTTCTCTTCACAGCCTTTGGCCGCCCTACGACGGTGCCGAGTCGGTGGGCGTTTGAAGCCAGCAAGTCCGCGGCAATAGTGTTACGAAGAGCCCGTGCCATGAGGGGCGGTACCGCATTTCCTACGTGTCGCATCTGGGCGGCCAGGGTTCCATCAAAAACAAAAGTATCTGGAAACGATTGCAACCGAGCGGCCTCTCGAACGGTTATGGATCGCAAGTCTTCGTAGTGCAAGAAGCGGCCCGAGCCGGGATTGCCGAAACATGTGGTGACTGTCTGAGCGATGCCATTGCGGCTCAGACGGGCGTAAGCCTGACTGAAGTAGTTGTCCGAGAACCTATCCTCGGCCGAGAGTTCGGCGTTTCGTCCTCCCTCCTTGATCACCGAGATTTTATTGAGATACTTCGTCGAATGCGCTCTCGATTTGTGATTGAAGACTGCTATGGATCCTTCACGAGCCCATTTTTGGTATGCACTCATGGCCTCAGGACCGTAAAAGGAGACGTCGTCACCCTCGTTTGCTTTCAGTGTTGGGAGATCGCCGATCGCTTCCTCTACACTTATGTATGGCAATCGGTCTTTCTCGAATACAACGCGTCCATTCGCGTTGGTGATAGCGGCGGCTGAGACGTGTTCATGAGTTCTTAGTGGAAATTGGGGCACCAGCGAGAGCTCACTCCTGTACGCGATTACGAATGCGCGCTTCCGCAGCTGAGGAACTCCATAGTCACTTGCAATGAGGATATCGGCAGAGGAAGCGTAGCCCAGCGAGCTTAGCCCATCGCAGATGTCGCCGATAAAGGCGCCGTCCATTGCCGTCATTACTAGTGGCACATTCTCCATGACACAAACCAATGGCCTCAGTTCTTTCACGAGCCTAAAGTAGTCGAGAACCAGGGCATTGCGTTCATCTTCTAGGGCACGCTTTCCAAGATAGGAAAAGCCCTGGCAGGGCGGTCCACCCAACAGCAGGTGGATGGGTTCCTCGGGCGCGAGGCCGGCATACTTACGAATCTCATTGGCCGACAGCTGATGCACATCAGCGACAAGGAACGGCGTCTCAGGGAAATTCCGGAGCGCTACCTCCCTGGCCTCGGGGTCTGCATCGACCATCAGCCGACATTTGAATCTACATAATCCGTCGGGCGTCAAGCCCGAGAATCCAAAACTCATGCCGCCAACGCCAGAAAACAAATCTATGAAGTTGAATACAGTTGCTTCTGCCATCTGTCCAGCTGCTTCCTTTGAGTGATCCACGCGTTATTGAGCGACGGGATCTGGGGCGAGATCGCCGGATGGTTGGGCCGATGCCGGTGAACCCGAAAGATTGTCATTGAAGAGAAACTGCTCAAGGTCAGTCGCGGCAGCATCGTGGACCCTGGTTGTGACGGTGTCCATCAGATAGTCCACCTTGTCGGCAGTGAACTCCGGGTCGATGTCGGCCAGGTGATATATGTTCTGCTTCAAGATGATCTCGATGTAGCGCTGAAACAGGTATTCCCGCCACCTAGGGTCCTTCGAGCCAAACTTGTCGAGAAGTTTGGTGGCGAGGGGCCTCGCAGTATTGATCCAGTAGATTCCCGCCTTGATGTCGACGTCGCGTTGGTACACAGGCGGTTGACGCTCATCGACTTGGAATGGACCGGAAGCCCCGGGGTCGAGGGGATCAACGTCGTAGCCGGAGAGCAAGACCCTTGGGAATCGAGGACCTTGCCTCTTTTCGTCGCCGCTGCCGCCGCCATCCTCGTTCTTGTCTCCAGAGTCCTGTTTGTCACTCGAAGACTCGGCAGACTTGTTCTTCGCGGTCTTGCCTTCGCCGCCTCCGCCAAAGCCTCCGAAGGTCCCGCCCACGCCTTTGCCGCCGAAGAGCTCACTCGTCAGCTTGGTCATGAACTTATTCTTCCAACGGTCCAGTAGCTGGTTGAAGAGTGAAGATTGGCGAAGGTCACTCGTTTTCTTCTCGTTCTGGGCCTTCTCCGCCATTTCGCCTGCATAGGCATCAACCTGTTGGCGGACCCACTCCAGGAGAGCGTCGGTCATTGGGTTCTTTACAAGGCGTTCGCGATCATTGCTAACGGCATTCAGCTCGGTATCTTCCAGGAGTGGTATGTCGCACTCGCCGTAAACGAATTCTGATTCAGCAGCGTTGCGCATGAAGCCGAGTTCGTTCATTCGGTAAGAACCGATGCAGCCGACTTCGCCCAGGATGTCCACACAATTGAGTGCCGCCAACTCTCCCGATCGAGCGAGTGGCTTATCTGAACTCCAGAGGGTTAGCTTGCCATTCGGGTAGCCCTTGTTCCTGAACGCATAGTCGTCACCTTTGAAGGTAAACACCTTTGGCAGAGGGATCTCCCTCTGCACTTCAAATCCCTCTCTAGGCGCCACAGTTGGCGGCAACAAGCGCTCGCCTTTCGGGGCGCCGTAGGGCAACACGAAAACCTCCTTGTGATTGAGGAGGCGCCGCGCCTGGGGATGAACCCGCAACTTCTCAAGGATGCTATCCACGGTTGCACGGCCGCTAAAATGGTGCGGCCTGTTTCCACGTACAACCGTGAATCCGACCTGGCGACGATTCGCAGCCCAGCGCTGCTTAACTGCAGCCGGGATATCGAGCATATCGATCTCAGCAAACTTCAGGGCATCGGCAAGAGACATAGGAACCTCTTCCCGATTCTTTGCATACCCGTAGCTCTTCTTCTCGTCGAAACCGAAGACGTTGAGCTTCCCGTCTCTGAAAGTGATGTAGCGCGAGGTATCAAACATCTGGCGCATGTAAAACTTGCCACCATTACCGTGGCCGCCGTAGGTAGCCAAGTTTGTGCCCTTCTTGGCAGCAGACGCCAGACCCCATACTTTGAGCGCGTCGTCGATGTTCTTCTTTGTCATCCCAACAAAGTCGATGCATTCGAAGATGCTATCTCTCTTGGGATTAGTCATCTTGAATCGAAGCAATATGAACTGCTCGGTGTCCTTCACCTTCGCTGTGGTCGAGTAGGCATCGGCGGAATTCTTCATCCATTCCGCTAGCCCCTTCGCGTGATCGAACTTAAAGGCGCTTCCAACTACATCCAGGAAGGCATCGTCAAACTGGTTTTTCTGCGGCATGATCCGCTCGGATCGCGACGTGCTAGTAGCCACTGGCACCCTCCTGCCTTCTCTTTATTAGGTCCTGAAACTTGCTTCGTAGATACGCAAAAGTGCCGGCGAGGTCTTCCGATTGGTCGTGCTCCAGCCGGGAGGCATCAGCGATTGCGCCTTCAGATGCGAACATTCGGCCAATGAACGTGTTCTTCGGGGTCCGCACCGTCGCACCAATAAACGTGTAGAAGTCGGTATCCAGAATCTTTTCCTGCCGGCCGTTCACAAACAGCTTGTATGCTTCCGATGCCAACATTCTGTCGATTTCCGTTTTCTGGTCTCTCGTCAGACGCTCGCCGGTCCCGATCGAAGACTCTAGGGAAGTCCCGGCACGGTCGATAAGAGATTTGCTTACCTCGATTCCACGCGGCGTCAAGGCAAAGGTCTTGTTGGCAGACCTAATCAGGCCATTGCGCTTCAATGGACCATATAGAGGCTTATGGATGTCTGACGAGTCTGGGTACTCTGGATGCCCGCGAAGCGCAAAGTCGTCGGGGAACATCTCGAATGCCTTAACGACGATATCCTCGTACTTCAGGGGCTTTGTGGTGCCGTTCGAAAGACGGCACATCGCTACAAGGATCTTCTGAGGGCGTTCCGTGCTTGCTTTCATGGCCACAACGTACCGTAGCAGTTAGTAACGTGAAAGTAAACGCAAAAATACGTTTACTTTGCCGCTAGGTTCGATACGGCTCAGTCGACCTTGCCGAACTGCGCAAGAGTCCTGGCAAACGCCTCGGCACTTGGCCAGTCGGCGGACACGAAGACGGGAGCCGGTCGGTTTCCAGCGTCCTCAGTGACGACAAAGTACGAGAACTTGTTCCAATCCTCCCGAGCCCCGTCCTCCAACTCCTGCCAGATCGAATCGGTAAAATCGGGACTGTCCGGTGCCGGTAGATCCTCGGCTCCGAGCCTAACGCTCAGAAACTTCAGCGCTTGCGCGTCCATGACGTCGAAAGCCTCGCGAGCAAATGCCGCGTCGTACGTCTTCAGTACCTGGACGTGCTTGTTGCCGACCCTCTCATCCAAGAACACTTCCTGCTGTGGCATGCTAAGCTCCCGTCGCTGCGCCATGAGCGATTGACGCCTTCCTCAGCACATCCACGATCAACGGGATATACTCTGTGGCGCTTGGGCAATCGGTCTCGACTCCAGAGACGAACTCGCCATCTGCGTCTTCTACGGATCCGCCCCAATTCACGTCAGCAGTACCCCAGACGATCTGACCTCCATCCGCCCGATCGACTATGACACATAGGATGCCACCGCCAGTGTCCTGAGCGCTGGCAGGCAGCCCTGCGTCACGCAATCCGCTCGCCACGGACTCGACTAGAATCTCCACTTTCCGATAGTCATCGATTTCTTCCATCGTGAGTCCTCCGTGCCCTTATATCGTACAAGCATCTGATATCTGTAGTCGCCCTTTCACGGTGCGCAAGCAATGATTGGAGGTGCCACCGACTACGCCGAGCTCACCGACGAAGCCGAGGGCATCTCAGGGGCGGGTCATTAGAATGATGCCTCGTCCAAGAGCAACACCTTGATCTAGACTGCAAGTGTGCCCTCAGACCAACTATTCCATCGGGACCCGCGTGAAGTGCCGTTCCTGCGCGATCAAGTCGAGAAGGCCCTCGCGCTCGCCAACGCCTCGTCGCGAGAGGTACCGGTACGAGAAGACGATGATTTCGGCTTCATGACCATGCAGTTTCTGTATAAACAGATGCAACATGCTGAATCCGTCCTGCTTCTTGTCCCGTCCAGGGATTCGGGCCTCATAGCAAGGACGATGATCGACGGCTTGTATCAACTGCTTTGGGCCTATCAAGCGCCTCAAGAGCGAGCCAACCGTTGGCGCACGTTCTCCATCATCCACGACTGGCGCACAATACAAGGGCAGCTAAGGCTTGGTATTTCTGTAGACACGGCGGACATCCGTCATAACGAGGCTCGCCTGGCTGAGATTGGAAGCATCCATCGGATACAAAACCCGAAACCGAACACACCGGATCCGTACTACAAGAATTGGCGCGGCGGAGTCTCCCTGTCCGAAATGGCCAGTGCGGTCGATCGGGAGCTATACGACGGCCCCTATTCGGAACTTTCAGACTGGGAACATTGGGGCGTCGGCGGTATCGGTGACTCGATCTCGCGAGCAGATGGACGCGTTACGGTCAGCCCCACCTCAGAACGCGTGGCGGGCTTGTCTCTTCTCGCAGCGTTCCAGTGCTTGCTTCAGACTCTTGAGGTTGCAGACATCTGTTTTGATCTCAAAATCAAGCACGTGCTCGAAGACATGGGCCACAGTTTCCGTATCACAATCGATTCGTTCTATGTGAAAGCAGTCGCCGGGAGTCCCACATCTCACTTTTGAGATGTGGATTCGCAGGTTGCCTATCCCCCCCACAAATCTCAGAGAGGGAGTTTAATAGGTGCTGACGTAGGTGCTGAACTCAATTTGGCGGGCCTTATGGGTGCTTTTCAGTGCTGTTGGGCCGCTACTGGCTCCAAGGTTTTCAACGAGTTACGTGCGCTTGTCAGAATGGCATGGAAGAGGTCACCGGTTCGATCCCGGTCAGGTCCACCAATTCTTTCAAGCATTCAGCAGCTTCTCTTCCGCGACCTTGTCGCATTCTTGTCGCAAATTCCAAAACCCAAAGATTCGCCTTCCTTGTCTTGTCTCGCAGATCATTTGGGGTGTGTTCCAGAAGGCTTCAGACCGGTTGATGGATCTTTGAGAGCATTCCGATCGACAAGAAAATAGTTGTCGGCTCCGACTTTTCCGTTGCCATTCCCCAGCAGGATAAAGCGCATTCGAGCCGCAGGTGCGCGCGTGTCGAGCGATGTCGATACTTCGACCTTGCGCGATTCGGTCTCCCCTGGTTGCAAGAGCGCCAGGTGCAGAGAGATCACTCTTCCAGTGCGATTCAGGAGCTTACCGTTCCTGTCGTAGCTAAGAACGATGAGGCTAACTCGGCCGCTCATCTTGCTACCGTCGTCCGACAGGCCCAGCGTGGCCGCCGGGAACGCGAGATGGAAGCTATCCGACATGGCCGCATCCCGGCTAACCGTTAAGGGGATGCCGTCGAAGACCATGAGTCCCTGGCTCGCCGCGGCTAGATTGAAGCGCTCGTCCGGAGACAACTTGCCCGCTTCCTCATTCGCGGCAGGCGCCCCGGGCATTACTGGATAGTACCCTTCCCTGGTGGTCGCCAGCAGCGCTCCGCCCTTGACCACAACCCGGATACTACGGAACGCCTTGGGGCTGTCGTTCGTGATGTCGGATGAAGGCCGATACGCGAGACTATAGAAAATCCGCCCGTCGTTGACCGTTGTATCGATCACTCGATCCACGTCGTTGCGTCCGTGGAGGGATTGGCCGCCGGTTGCAATAGCCATCTGCATAAAATCAACCTGCGACCCGAAAGGATCTTCCATGATCAGGTTGCCCTGTGCATCCAGCGTCTGCTCGGGCGCGGAAACTCCCGCGGGGTCGATCGTGTACAGCGTCACCCGCGCATCCCGCAGCAGGTTTGTGCATTGCGCAATCGCTGCATCCAACTGTTCATCTCGACCCGGCATCACGCCGTCCCGCACCATGCTCGGAAAGCCTCGGCCGATCCAGATCAGGCTCTTGTGACCGGGGTGCCCCTGCGTCGCTTTAGCTATTTCAATGAGGGACACAAATTCGGCAATGATCTGCGCCTCTGGCGCACTGGGATCGGTCGTACGAAAGTCGTTTCCAACCAGATGACGGTTTAGCGCGCTGATTACGTCCTTCTTGGACGTCGTGTAATCGAGCAGCACCCGCGCGCCGTGGAAGTCCCTCGCGATCAACATCAGCGGCTGATCGAGCGTGTCCCCCTGCTTACTCAAGTACTTCTCAAGCGAGTAGCGGGCAAAATATTGGTCTTCAAACCTGGTGGTCAGTTCATCGAGCACGACGATGCTGACCGGCGCCTCCGGCTCCAACTTGTCGAGTTCCGCGGTGGAGTGAATCTGAACCGGTGCTCGACCGGTCGCGAGGTTAGGCTCCGTGACCTCAAAAGAGACGATCGATTGCGGAACTTTGTCTTCGTAAATGATAAAGTCGTTGCGCGTCAGACCTCGCACGGGCTGGCCTTTCTTATCATTCACCACCACATCCAGCGTGACCAATTGCGCGTTGACGCTGAGAGTATATGCCGGTTGCTGCGTCTGCGCTCCCGCCGCCTCCTCCTGAGCCGGCGAAGCTGAAGCAGCTGCTTGCATGGTTTGCGAGTCGCCTGGACGCAAGCCCAATGCAATCGCAATCAGCGCCAGCGAGACCCGGCAACACAACTTGGATTTGTTAAAGGCGGAAGCCTGCATGATAATTCTCACGTTTCTAAATCTCACCATTGAACTGCGGAATGGATGGCAGAATCTTTCGTGGACAATGCTATGGAACGGAAGGTTTCCAGGTTCGGAACTGACCATCCCATGCAGGAGCCCCAACAGGTAAAGCATGCCGTTGTAATAGCGAAGCGGGGCGCGAAACATTGAGGCTACCTCTCAGCAACTCGTCGTTCCGCTGACAAAATCGGGGATGACGCTCGATACTGCAGGTCTTCCTTACGCAGGTCCCGAGAATCACATCTTCGTTCTCATCTCGTATATAGGAAAAAACTGAATTCAACCATATACTTTCGTCGGTTGCGCGCAGTCCAGAGTCATCTGTACTATCGTCTGGCGATTCAATACTCTCACTGATAGGTAAAGTGCCTCGCCCGCCTCTTCCGAAGAAGAACGTTGGCTCGGGTACACGTTCGCTATTCGGCTTTTGTGTCACTTTTGCAACCAGGTGCGGCTTGAGGACGATCTCCCGGATATTCGCCATTGCGCTCTCCCTTGCATTTCCGCTCCTGCACACCTGTGCTCAGACGCGTGTCGTGCAGGCCGATGTTTCGCACATCGTCGGACCCCATACGCAGGTACCTCTTCGCGTAATCGGGGCGGGGCGCGCCAATGAAGGGTTGCGTGCGGACTGGCAACAACAACTTGCCACCATCCAGCGCGAAATCGGCTTTCAATACATCCGCATGCACGGCATTCTGCACGACGATATGGGCGTTTACACGGAAGACGCACTCGGGAACCCGCAATATAACTTCCAGTATGTAGACGCCCTGTACGATGCTCTGCTGGCGCTTCATATCCGGCCGTTCGTCGAACTCACCTTCATGCCGTCCAAACTCGCGAGCGGACCGCAGACGGTCTTCTGGTGGAAAGGCAATATCACTCCTCCGAAAGATCCTGCGAAGTGGTCGGCGCTCATCCGCGCCTTTACAGCACACATGAAGGAGCGTTACGGCGAAGATGAGATCAAGCAATGGTACTTCGAGGTCTGGAATGAACCCGACCTGCACAATCTCTTCTTTACCGGCAACCTTGACGATTATCTGTCTCTATATAAGAACACCGCCGAGGCCATCAAATCCGAATGCCCGGTCTGCCGTGTGGGTGGGCCAGCCTCTGCATCGCCATGGAAGTTTGAAGAGGCCTTCGAACAGTATGTAACCAAAAACAACGTTCCAGCAGACTTCGTCGCCTCGCATGCATACGGCGTTACTCAGGGTTTTCTCGACACCGACGGTCATAGCGGCACCATTCTCGACCCATCGCCCGACTCGATCAGCGGCCGCATGAAGCATTCGCGCGAACTCATCCGGCAATCGGGCCGCCCGAGGATGGAGCTGCACTTTACCGAATGGGGCTCCTCCTACACACCGACCGACTACATCCACGACCAGTATCACGAGGCAAGTTTCGTCCTCGACAAGATCAAGCGCGCCTCGCCCTACGTGGACTCGATGTCCTACTGGACCTTCACCGACATCTTCGAGGAACAAGGTCCGCGCTTTACGCCCTTCCATGGTGGCTTCGGCCTCATGAATCTCGAAGGCATTCGCAAGCCCGCATACTTCGCCTATCGCTTCCTGCATCAGCTTGGCGCGGAAGACATCGCCTGCGACGATCCACAGTCCTGGATCACCCGTTCGAAGGACGGCTCTCTGCAGGCGCTTGTGTGGGATTACACGCCGATCGTTCCGCCCGCGCCCGAGACGGACCAAACCTTCTACAAGAAGGAGCAGCCCGCCACGGCCAAGGGCACTGTGCGGGTTCAGTTCGACCATGTTCCCGTTGGCAACTACCGGCTGGCGATCTACGCAATCGGCTATGGAAAGAACGATGCCTATACGGCGTACCTGCACATGGGCGAGCCGCACCAGATCACACGGGCGCAAGTGGCGGCCTTGAACGCCGCAAGCAACGGCGAACCGGAAAGCGCCGTAGAGATACAGGTACACGACGGCCGGTTCTCGCGCGATCTTCCGCTGCGCACGAACGACGTTTATCTCCTGGTTTTCAGTCCGTCCCCAGGCGTCCAGACTTTGTCTGAGAAGGCTCCATGGTAGCTTGGAGAACAAAGTGAATTCCCATTGGAGACACAGATGAATCTGAACAACCTGGCACCCACGTTCCCAATCGTCCGCAGGGTGCTCTTTGCCGTCGTGGCAGCCGCGCTCGGCTCGTCGATCTGCCCCGCTCAAAATACAATGGCGACCATCGACATCCAGGTGGACAAGCCACTGCATGGGGTCAGCCCCACGCTTTACGGCCTGATGACCGAGGAAATCAATTACTCGTACGACGGTGGCCTGTACGCGGAGATGGTGCGCAACCGGACTTTTCAGGATCACGACTGGAGCGGCATTGCGCACTGGAACATAGAGCACATAGGAAACTCCGTTGCGTCAATGGACATCGATCCGAAGGATGGGCCGTCGGAAGCCTTACAGCATAGTCTGCTGGTGAACATCAAGCAGGCAGACAGCGCGAATCCCGCCGGCGTCCGCAATGAAGGCTATTGGGGCATGGCCGTTCGTCCGAATACAGGCTATAAGGGATCGCTCTATGCGAAGACGGACACAGCGGATCTGGGGTCTCTCAGCATCTCCCTGGTCGATGAGAGGACCGGCAAGACGCTGGCAGCGACGACCGTAAGCGGGGTCTCGCAGAAGTGGGCGCAGTACAAGTTTGCCCTGACCACAGGAAAGGTCGAGGCAACGTCCCAGGCGCATCTGTTGTTGACCGCAGAACACGCCGGCAAGTTGTGGCTCGACGTCGTTTCCTTGTTTCCACCAACCTACAACAATCACCCGAATGGCAACCGGGCCGACCTGATGGAAATGATGGCCGCAATGCACCCGAAGTTCCTACGCATGCCAGGGGGCAACTACCTCGAAGGCAATACCATTGCGGACCGCTTCCCATGGAAGAAGACGCTTGGTCCTCTCGTGGACAGGCCCACCCATCCCGGCACATGGAGCTACCGTTCGTCCGACGGCCTAGGGCTGCTCGAATTTCTCGAGTGGACCGAGGATCTGAAGATTGACCCGGTGCTCGCGGTCTACGCGGGATACTCACTCAGGGGCGCTCATATCGACGCCGGACCTGCTCTCCAGCCCTTTGTTGACGAGGCGCTCGAGGAGATCGAGTTCGCCACTGGCGACCCGTCGACCAAGTGGGGCCAGGTCCGAACTGCGCTCGGCCACCCAGCGCCGTTCCCAGTCAAGTATGTGGAGATCGGCAACGAGGACTCTTTCGATAAATCTGGAAGCTATGAGGGCCGCTATGCGCAGTTTTATAAGGCGATCAAGGCAAAGCATCCCGACCTGCAGTTGATCGCCACCACGCCCCTGAAGAACATGAAACCGGATGTCCTCGACGACCACTACTACAAACACGCGGACGAGTTCTTCGAAGATGTAAAACACTACGACACAGTGGACCGCAATGGACCAAAGATCTTCGTGGGCGAATGGGCCACTCGCGAAGGCAGCCCAACCACGAACCTTGGTGCGGCCCTGGGCGATGCGGCGTGGATGACCGGCCTGGAACGAAATAGCGACCTTGTCGTAATGGCCTCGTATGCGCCTCTGTTTGTCAACGTGAACCCGGGTGGCATGCAGTGGGAATCGGATCTGATCGGATATGATGCGATGTCGAGCTATGGGTCACCCAGCTATTATGCGCAATCGATGTTTGGGCAATACCTGGGCGACGAAGTTCCCGTATCTTCCGCCTTGGGGGGATCTTCCCGCTTTTTCTACTCGGTCACGCGGGATGCCAGCCAAGGCAAGGTCTTCCTAAAGCTGGTGAATGCCTCTTCCAATCCGCAGCCGGTTGCAATTCAAGTGGCTGGCGCCGGGACGGTCAGCAAGAAGGCCACAATGATTTCTTTGACGGGCGCGGGGCTGGCATCGACGAATACGATGAGCGATCCGACACGGATTGCGCCTGTGACGTCTATCATCGATGCGGGTACCAGCTTCCAACACACCATGCCGGGATATTCGATCCAGGTATTGGAGATTTCCGCAAAGTAGCGGCTTCCCTGCTAGAAACCGATTCGTATGAGCGCACAACCGTGAGGCGCTAGCTAGCACAAGAGCCCGCCATTTGAAGGAGCCCGGCACATAATCAAAATGGTGGTAGACCCCCGATCCACGGCCGCTTCCGCTCCTCAGCCGTAGGAAGGCGCCGCAGGTCCCTGGCGTTCACACCGGATTTGACTCGCAATCACTCTTGTCCACATCTGCCGGCGTCCCCAGCACCCTCCCCGCCTCTCGGGGTAGGGACTTCGATACGCGGAGAGTTGCGCCGTGAATTGCGAGGCAATCCTGATGGTCCCAATCAGGGTTGACCACCGATCAATGTGTAGGGTCCAGGTTTTGGACTTGCCGAAGCTCTATGCGCGGCAGCAGAATGACTTCAAGGCACCACGACTCGCGACGGATGCAAGACGGAGCTACAGCGCCGGCACTGAGGTTCGCAGGATGGCCATGACCACAGTTTTGATCGTTGATGATCACCCGATCACCCGTACCGGTCTGGGGGCGATTCTGCAGACACAGCCTTCCTACCATATTTGTGGAGAAGCTGGAACCGTCCACGATGCAGTCGCACAATTCGAACGACTGCGTCCTGACATCACACTGATGGATTTGAAGCTGCCTGACGGGTACGGCGTCGATGCCATCCGGCGGATCAAGCGGATCGATCCTTACGCTAGAATCCTCGTAATCACCACTTATGAAGGCGATGAAGATATCCATCAGGCTCTCGAGGCGGGCGCACAAGGCTACTTGGTGAAGGGGGCTTCCCACGAAACGATCTTTCGGGCCCTGCGCCGGGTCAAGCAAGGCGAGTCCTTTCTGCCTCAACCCGTGACCAGCGCCCTGAGAAGTCGCGGGGCCGATAGTCTGACACCTCGCGAGCGTCAGGTTCTCTCCCTGATCGTCGCGGGAAAGAGCAATAGGGAAATCGGGGAAGAGTTGAACATCAAGGAGGTCAGCGTAAAAGCGCATGTGACCCTCATTCTGTCTCGACTCCAGGTCTCTGATCGCACCCAAGCTGTCGTCGCCGCACTCAAGAGGGGTTTAGAGCACCTTTGAGCCACAACGATCAACTTAGCATCGCTCCACCAAGAAGCAGGCAGCAAAGGGCTCGGTCCACGATGAAGGCTGCCAGGAAGTTCAATTTGATTTGGCGGCACAGCTCGTCTCGGCTCTTGGACCTCATCCTGCTTCCCATTTTGCTTGCGTCTCCTCACGTCACCCATGGCCAAAGTGACTCGTACAGTATTACCACCTGGGGCAGTCGTAACGGCCTTCCGGAGATGTCGGTACAGGCCCTGACGATTGAACCTACGCGAGGTCTCTTCGTCGGAACAGCGGGAGGGCTATTGACCTTGCCCTCAGAATCCGTATCTCATAAGTGGTTATAGTTCGTAGTCGTAGT